>Ga0209671_1008797_pt1 | contig 10572 bp, 8 predicted proteins | sample WorMetHERISLAND2_2_FD_187401 | JGI IMG/M metagenome (GOLD analysis project Ga0209671, IMG submission 187401) | Marine gutless worms symbiont microbial communities from Max Planck institute for Marine Microbiology, Germany - Olavius geniculatus... | ecosystem: Host-associated > Annelida >...
AAATAATATGTTAATATATGCTTGTGTATGAATGATATACTTATGCAGAGCATTTGCATGGCAAAAATTGTTTTTCTTTTATTAATATCAGCATCATTCTATTATGGCACAGGATATTTACTTGGCAGCTGGATAAATAGCCGCATTGTCCAATAAATAGCCAGTCCTGGCTGGCTGTTTATCTGGCAGCCATCTTGGATGGCCTTACCGCCTTAGCGTGCTCTTAGGTAAAAGGTAAAGGTAAAGGTTGACAATTTGTATAGCGCATCGTCGTGTATACACACCTCAAATGCGCTTTTCGTCACTAACCAGAGCCGTCGATCGCACAGCCGTTGCGTGCAGCCTGCAAACACAGGCTGGCGCACCGGCCGGCCAGGCAGCCCAGTCAGCTGTACAAAGGTCCCCACCTTTGTAACCCATAAATGGTTACTGCTCATTTAACCGACCCCGGAGGGATAGCAGGCTGAGTTGGCCTTGTTGGTTGACTGATAGCGGACATCATACCCACAATGTGGTCAAGCAGCCATCCATCAGTCTAGCGCAGAATAAGGAAAGTCCACCGGCCAGGACCGACGTTTTAACCACTATGCTACGCCGGTTAAGATCGTGTCTCCGTGGTGGTACAGTGATTTATTGGGCACACTAAAACAGTCTGCTATGACAAATGGTGTGTGCATGGAATTTGTATATGTGTGCAATGCGTGAAAAGGCCGTCTCTGAAATGACCTAGTTACACTGTCGGGTGGGACGTTAAACTCTACTCACTCACTCACTCACATGATCTTCGGTGGAAAAAAAACACACTGCTGATGTTCACTGTTGGTGTGTCACTGTGTCAGACGTTGCCTCGCGCTGGTAGTCGGTTTGTGTTGGACGACGACGAAGATCTAGATGACGAAGATGAGCTGGGACATGCCGAGACATATGCTGACTACATGCCTGCTAAATGTGAGCCACGTTACATGCCTTGTCTGTTCATCTGTCTGTTTGTCCGTCTGTCTGTTTGTCCGTTCGTCTGTCTTTTGTCTGCAACATGCAGAGTGCAAACGCATTTGTCGACTACATGGCCTTCCAAGTGTGAGCCATGTTACATGCCTTTCCCGTTTGTCTTTCTTATCTTGACTGGCGACGCACAAAGTGCTATAGCGGTCCTTGTTGTCAGGACTGTCTGTCCCGGCGTTTGTCCGCGCCACTTTTCATCGCTGCAGCGATGTTGCGACCGACCTTATCTGTCACCCCTCATTGCCACTTAGACCGTACCTAACATTTCGGGCGAGTTCAGTTATTGGCTTATTGGCATGCGACCATCTCAGCGCGCCGACCTGATCGCTGCTATGGCACGGACTACAGTCGATAGAATTTTGGCTCATTGCTGTGGCATTGTGACCTGGTGCTGGCAACAGTGCTATATTGTCGTAAAGCAAACAATGGCATACTGTATAACGATTAATGACTCGTACTCATGCACTGCTGATACTGCAGCCACTGCTGATAGCGACAGCACCGACACCGATAATATGCATAGGGTGGCGCATAAAATAAGTTCAACCCGTGTGCTTTTCTTAGATTGAGCAGAGACAGTTTCGAAAACGATCAACGCAGTGAAGTGTCTTGTCACATTGAACATTGATTTTAAACAAAGGCAGACAATATTATTATAAACTAAGCTGTCAAGCGTTGCGCAAGCCTAAGCTGTCCGTGGTAGTCCGTAGCCGCCACGGCATAATAGGCCTACTGTTTGCATTTATTTATTTAATTAATTTAAATAGCTGTGGCTACCGGATAAATAGCTAATCTAGCTAAAATCGGCTATTCAACCGGTTGCCAAATAAATATTGATCTTAGCCGGTGCAGCTATTTCTCCGGCAGCCGGTTATGGAACCTTTTTATTTGGACAAAAAAATCTCAACAATCTTATTAATCGAGTCATAGTGAACGTCAGTCTAATCTTTACATTATACCGTGAAAGTGCAGTAGTCGACATTACCTTACCAACTGCAATTTCAAATTAACGTTGCATCATGTTATCTTGTCAAAGATGTAGCCTAACAGTGCAGTCGTCGGGCGATCATTTTTACAGATGTCAGATATTTTACATAATATGTCATCTGTCTCGACTGTCATTATATTCATTTCGCGACCTGCAGTCATGAGTGTCTGGATCTTAAAAAAGTTCCGTCCTCTGTCAAGCCACAATTCTTGTTTCATTTTTTTACTGCTATTAGCTCGTCTACTGTGAAAACATTTGCAGATAGGCACAGACATGCTGTTTATCATAACAAGCACTAGTGAGTAGTGACAAGCTTTTAAATGGTGTCAACATCGATGACCTTGAACGTCTGAATGACCTTGAACCTTGAACTCACCAGCCATTTTCTCACTCAATCGTAGACAAATCTCGCTTGCTTAACAGCGAGAAATTGCAAGGTTTCATCAGAAAATTTTGATGCTTAAAGTTCCGCAAAATACAACAGGGTTTTACTTTTTTGTTGCACTCTGTATATACTGAGTAGTTCTTTATAATTGCCTAAATGATGAAGGAGATTATGATCTTTATTAAATCACATGGAAGTCGATTTCATAGTTGGCTTTCTTTAAATTTAAGTGTGTGATACCCAAGGTAAAAGCGATTGAGGTCTCCTTAAAACATCGGGGTCAAGAATTCGAAACTTCAACTGCTGAAATTTACGATTAATGCTGACAATTTTAGATGCACGTTGTCTTTGTCTGTTTTTAGCCGTTTCTGCGCAATTCATTCTTTAAATGTTCTCCACAGCATAAAACACAAAAATCACTAATAAACCTCTTGTTTTGGGTTTCAAGGTTGTACAAGGTCGCTGATTTTGGTGTTGATTGAAAGGACTTATGGGACTTCCTATAACTGATTAATAGTAAACCTTGGCCCATCATGCACCGTTTTGGAGATCCTGAAACTCGAGTCAAATTTGTGGCAGCTGACAGTGAAGATTTAGTGATCCTAGCTTGCACTGTTTTGATACAATCGCAGAGTACGATGGACAGACAGACAGAGCGACAGACACACACAGTAAGACAGATGCCTCAACGACAGCTAAGTTGCATGAAGCATTGCATGCTGTCACGTGTGAAAAAAAATCATGTGTTGTTGTAACAAGTTGTTGTTTGCTGTATCAGTGCGGTTTGGCTGTAAGCATCCTGACCCGGTGGTGGAAACTTCGTCTCTCTCCAGCGTGGAAGTGCCTCACGTCTCCTACAGTCTGCTCATCCCGGAGGAGGTGATTGACTATGGATATCTCTCCGCGCTCCAGCTGGAAGCCATCGTTTACGCATGTCAGAAGCACGAGACCAACCTGCCCAGTGGGGAAAGAGCTGCTTTTCTCATTGGTCAGTTTACTGCGTTTAATAAAAAATATTGTGAGCCCGTCGCCGAACTATAGCACGTGACCCACCTCATTCACCTGCCATATGTAATCGAACGGTATTACTTTCCACTCAGTACAGGTGAACGTGACCAGCCTTAACACCAGCCAGACAGTGCTACAACTGATTGAAAGGTTTTTAAAAATTATTCCAAATAGATTAATTGGGATTAATTTTTTGTACTTACCACAAAAAAACTGCAAAATTCAGCTACTGGAGTGGCTGTTGTTGCCTTTTGTAAACTAAAGAAAATTTGAAAAATTCAAAGCGCAGACAGTTCTGCTAATGCAATGCAAGTACAAATCTTGACGACATGTGCTATTGTAGTTAGACTACACTTGTTTTGGTTACTTGATGTTGAGCTAGGTTAGTACTGCTGAGATGGGTGATTGATCATTTGCAGGTGTACCACATTTGTATTCACCCAGGCCACTGAGGCCAACTCAGCCTTTTACCCTTTGTGGAATGGTAAAGTGAGTAAAAGGTAAAGGTAAAGGTCGTCAATTTGTATAGCGCATAGTCGCGAGCAAGCGCGCTCCTCGAATGCGCTTTCGTCACTAATCAGAGCCGCCTGCCGCACGGCCACCGTGTGCAGCCTGCAGACACAGGCTGGCGCAGCGGCCGGCTAGGCAACCCCAATCAGCTGTACCAAGGTCCCCACCTTCCGTAACCCATATAAATGAGTTACTACTTACTTTACCGTCCCACGGAGGGTAGAAGGCTGAGTCGACCTAGTTGGCAGGCTTCGCACCGAGATGGTTTACCTGCCCGCAGGCAGTCACCCATCGCAGTACTATCTACAGTACGGAGCCAGCCAACTAGGTCGACTCAGCCTTCTTTCTACCCTCTGTGGGATGGTAAAATGAGTACTGGCGGTGGTCATGGCCATCGCTAGGGAAGAAAACAGCAAGTTCTGCACAACAGTAGGCCCCGTGGCCAGGACTGCAAGTATACTGACCCAGTCGGTTAAAGGCGCTGGCTGTTAATTTGAGCCGGCTATCCGGCCGACCTGGGCTGTATGGTAGCTTAATTGGGTTTTGCCCTCGCCAGTTCGAAGCGCTGAAAAAGGGGATGAGCTCCCAGACAATAGACTTAGCTGTTTATGTGAAATTTTTTCTGTTTTAGAGCAGTGTGATTATAAACACATTTTGATAGACTGCACCTATTTTGGTGCACTTGAAACATTTCTGCTTTTTATTGAAGATACTATAAACTTTTATCATTCTGTATAACAGTGTTTCTATGTTACTTTAGTAGCCTTGATCTGAACCAAGTTTTTATTTTTTTATTGCATGAATCAAATGCTTTTAACCAGGTATGGCACTGGGTTTTTACTGGTATTTACGATTCTACTGACTGAGTCAGTGTAATTATTTGATTGACAGGTGACGGGGCAGGTGTTGGCAAAGGTCGAACCATCGCGGGCATCATCTATGAAAACTACCTGCACGGCCGTAAACGATCTCTCTGGTAATTAGCAGTACTACTAGTTGGGTTAGGGTTGCAGAAACCTGGGTTTTTTGAAAAAGCCCATTCTGGTGGGTTTTTGGTGGGCTTCGGCTTTTTTGGGGTTCCAGATTTTTTGTTCGTTAGGGTTTTTGTAAAAAAAAGGCCAGCGTGATGGGTCAGTTGATTCGTGTTAGTTTCTATTTTCTTCACGCAGTTAACTATGCCAATATTTGCAAATTTGTTGGTTTTTAATGTTTTAAGCCATGATAAAATATTTCATTATTAGTGGAAAAAGAAAGCAAAATTGGATTAAGTTTGGGGTCGATTTTTTGGGTGGGTTACCCTAAAAACTGAGTAGTAGTAGTAGTAGTTGCAGTCGCCATCGCCACACGTCTGTGACTTACTTTTACGCCGTGACTTAGTAAGGAATTCTTTTCAGTTTTCCAGCATCTTAGCCAGGCATCGCAGTTGGGATGGCTCCAAAGGCTGACGGTGGGGGTAAGATTTTTGGGAGGGGGCAGTGATCACTTTTCCCACCAGGCAGGAGATTTAGGGAGTGCTAGAATTTCCCCCGGCTGGGGGCTGTCCTCGACTACGGATGCTTTTGGGCATGAGATACCATTGAAAATGCGCATAGCTGGTATGGTGTCAGTTGGAAGGCGTGCCAGATGGCTGTTGAGGTTAGGATTTGAGGAAGGGAACGGAGTTTGCAGTTTGGAGTTTGACTGAAGCAACTATTGCACTTGAGTTTAGTTAGCACACCCCCTTGCCTTGCCTTGCCTTCGGGGTGGGCAGGCTGTTACACCTGCCCAGCGCTGAGGCCGTATCAGTTTGGCCCAATGCGCATCCCCAAATGTAACCACAATGTTACAAGTAACGGCTATAAAGCCATAGACGGCTGTGAAGCCGTAAATAACGGCTGTGAGGCCGTAAGTAGACGTCTATAAAGCCCTAGTCGGCTGTAAAGCCGAAACCAGCACAAAAGCAGTGGTAACGTGTAGTAAATGCTCTCACGGGTTTGGTCAGCTCTTAAGTACGCTCCTACCCTCCAGATTGTAGAAAGCTTTTGGGTCATCGGAGCAAAGCCCCACCACCACGGCAAGGTGGCTGACCACGGTGGGGTAGCAGACCCCCTCCGAAGCACGCTTCATTCAGTTCAGTTCAGTTTGCCAAGTATACTGCTGCTGCTGCTGTACATAGTAACTTATGTTTTCGCTTTGTTTTTTTATTATTTTAATTTTTCAGTTCAAAACCAGACAACCAACCACGACCGAAATTGGTTGGAAGGACATTCTGAAGGAAGGTGCATTATGTTACATTTATAATCAATGGCTTGGCTAATCAGCAGCTGTGGATCAAACCTTGTGGTATTTCACACTACACGTACGTGCTACCTAGTCCAATGTTTCTAATTGTTCGTAGGTTGAGTGTGTCGAATGACTTGAGAGTCGATGCCAAACGTGATCTCCGTGACATCTCTGCATCCAGAATTGAAGTACACCCACTCAACAAGGTTAACTCTTTTACAGCATTCGACGGTCTGTCTAATAGCTTTTGTTGTGTTTACTGTTTACATGGGTTAAATATGGCATTTGTAAAATTTGGTTTCTATTGGTTCGCCTTTTAAGCTGAATTGCTCTTACAGCACAGGCATTTTTGCCTATAGCTACACATTTCAACATAGTGTAGTCTGTCTGTCTGTCCCACATTCATGCATTCTGCTGAAATTTTTGGATGGATTCAAGTGCCATTTGGCAGCTACGCTTGCAGAGTTCAGTGACACATCATGTAAGATGAGGGTCCCTGACACCCCAGGGGAATGGGAGCTTTGAGGGTCAAACCCCCAGCCAAAACATGCAGAAAAAAACGAAATTTAGCACCAAGAGTGCACAAAAATATGCCACTTTGACCCCAAAATTCCAAAAAAAAATTCTGGGGAAGGGGCACTGCCTCCTCACCACACCCCTCCCCCTGTGGGGAGGAGGACACCCCTCCCCACACCCCGTCTCCCTTGGCGCCTTCGGCGCCTCGACTCGGCTCGCGCCTTCGGCGCTTGACGTTGCCCCCAACTTCAACTCCTGGATCTGCCTATGCAGCTATGCACGGACATGTTCCTTATCATCAGAAGAAATAGTGACAAGCTTTTAAAAGGTGTCAACATCGATGACCTTTAATGATCTTGAATCTTGAACAATATGGGATTTTAGGGGTTTTTTTGGAAATTTGTGTCTTCTGTGCACATTTCAAGAGTGATTTGCGCCAAAATGGCTGGAGATAAACCTGGACAACCTGCGTAGGCCTATGAAATTTTTAGCATAGAATGTCAATTTTTAACAATTTAAATTTCGTCTTTCAAGGCGTCTTCCGTATGGAGGCCTTAAATTTGGGTACTCTGTCAGAATGCATTATTTTATTGCATGCCATACACGATTGCCCAGGTGGCAAGACTGCTGCTATCACGCATCACATGAGCTTTGTTCAAATTACTTGTTTTAAGTACTGTTGTACAAGGTGCTGTTTAACATTTTGATTGATTGGTTGAGTGACTGTAGGATACCTGGGAGCCCGCATCCATAAATAATTGAGAACGGACTTTGCAGCTAAGCACTGTTGGTATAAAAGAGATGCTGCGGCTTCAGTTAAAGAGCTTGCTGCAATGTGGACTTTGGCAGTTGATTTTGTGTAGCATATTGCCGCAGCAGCTCTTCAGTACTAAGTTAGAAGTTGAAGGTGCATGCTTAGGTTTTAATTATGTTACGATGAAGTGTAACGTGATGAAAAAGAAATAAAATTGGATCTTTGAACTATTTTTATCTTACATGCATTGTGACTGTTCTGTAATGAGTTAGTGTAAAGCTGATAGGTCCTAATTCATCCCAGAATCTAGGTTTAGAATAGGTTTAGCTTAATTTATCAAAATAAGATAAAAAGAGAACATTATAATTATAGGTAACCCCACAGTAGCCCCATAATCAATATGACTAACAACTTTCAGTGTTACGTGTTTGCATTTCTAGTTCAAATATGCAAAAATATCATCAAAAATCAACGGGAGTGTGAAGAAGGGAGTGATATTTTCGACGTACTCATCTCTAATCGGGGAATCCCAGGCTGGTGGGAAATATCGGACGCGACTGAAGCAGCTGGTGCATTGGCTCGGTCGAGAGTTCGACGGACTTGTATCCTTTCTGTTCTTACGTACTTACTTAGTGCTGTGAGTTGGGAAATCTTTGTCGGAATTTACATCTTTCCCCCCTTCTGAAATTTTCAGAAAATTAGTGGTAAATTTTAGTACAAAATTGCTGAAAAATTTTGAAACTTTGTCTGTGAGAGGGGAACTTCTAAAAACTGCGAAATGTTTCGCGAATTGCAAACAGAGGTCTTGAAAACGCCGGTAAACAGTTGGACGTAAGAAATGTCATGTTGACTGCACGCCTGCATTCCACATGGAACCTGCATAGGTGGGAATATTTCAGCCTAATGTAAAAAGGAAAGGTTAAAGGAGGTTGTGTAGCTCTTCATAAGAACCCGTTGCAGAGCTGCGCGGAGTGTCACCTGCCATGTGAGGTTAGATAGTGTTACCTGCCGACTAACATTGGTGAGCATGCCTTTTATAACCTCAGCTAGGCAGGCTGGTACTCAGTTTACCTAACCCCGAAGATGGAAAACTGAATCATTCTTGGTGGATACACCGAGATGGTTTACCTGTCTGACACCCTATCGTTACACTACCACGCCATCTGTATGAATGTCATATTGTCATACGACTTCATTATTCAGGTATTATTTAGTGTCTTTGCCAGAAATTTTCCGAAAATATGCAAAATGTGATTTTGGCTGGAAATTCATAACCCTGGGCTGGAAAAATGTCGGCTTTTAGTTTATGCGATTAGATGGTTGCCAACCACACGGGTCAACTCAGCCTGGCCTTCTCTCTGTGGGTAGGCGCAGTGAGTACCAGTGAAAACTGGGTTGTAGGCAGGCTTACTGTGAGATACACTAGTCCTGTATTTGTGGCCTTGCAGTGCTAAAGCCCAAATTCCATTACGCTGACCTTCAACGAAACTTCCCTGCAGGGAAAGTCGCGGACTCATATTAGAAAGTCACCGACAAGTCATGAAATCATGATGTGTAGGTGACAGTCGCGGACACAAACCATTCTGACATGTCAAAATATTTGCGACAAAGTCCGTGACAAGTCCGCGACAAACCCGTTTGTGTCGCTCTAATGGAATTTAGTCCTTTACAATGCACGGGAAAAGTCATCGCCATGGACTTTGTCGCTGACTTTGTCCGGACACAAGTCATCAAAGTTGGTGACGGGATTTGTGTCGCGGACTTTGTCGCACAGTCGGCGTAATGGAATTTGGGCTTAAGCTGATATTAGGCTGAGGGCTAAGGAAATGCAGATTAGCATCGCCCACTTTATGGAATTTATGGTATCAAAGGAATTTACATTTCTGTTACGTTTATTGTAATTTTATTGGTAAATAGATATATACACGTTTAATGATATTGCATCTCGAATTGGTTGGATTAAGTGTACAGTATGCAATTAAAACATAGCAAGCATAATAAAACAGAACTGCATGCAATACGAATTAGAGATAAAATATAAAATACTTCTGGAAATTGTTAACACAGTATGGAGCAAATGAGTTTAAAAATTTGTTTGTATTTGCTTTAGGTTTCTCAAAAAATCTAGTTTTTCTAAAGTTTTTTCGCACGCGACAGCAGCTACTGCGGTAACGCATCTTAGCCATCGCAATTCTGTCTGTCTGTCTGTCCATCCGTCCATCACACGGATGGATTAGTCAAAAACGGTGCAAGCTAGGATCACCAAATCTCCACCATTGGCTGCCTGGAAGACTCTAGTTTCAGGAACCTTAAAGCTTTTCCATAAATTCGAAAGAAGTCACCCCGAATGAGGGCGCTAAAGTAGAAAGGGGTAGCAAAAATTTGCGATTTTCAGCCAATATTGGAATTCATGCACTGGATATGGCGCTAGGTCTCATCCGCCATCTAGTCTATATGAAACGTTGTTGTGAGCTTAGATTTCGTATGCACTGGGCCTTCACACATGCATCGCTGTCATGCGTTCCCTTTGCGTTAGCTGAACTTTTCCTGGCTAATGTAGGAACGAAGTTGACATTTTTCGTTAACCCAGTCGTCATCTGAAGATCGTGTTTGACGAGTGTCATCGCGCGAAGAATCTGTGTCCAGTTGGGTCGTCAAAACCAACAAAGACAGGAAAGACGGTGGTCGAATTGCAACAAAGACTGCCCAACGCTCGGATTGTCTATGCCAGCGCCACTGGTATATAATGCATACTTTTGCATGGTAGTGGGAGTGGTAGAGGTTGGTGGCGTGGTGTAGTTGGTAGTGCGTTTCGGCTGAAATGAAGTTACTTTACGCCAGGCCCGGTTAGTACTGCGATGGGTGACTGCCTGCGGGCAGGTAAACCATCTCAGTGCGAAGCCTGCCAGCTAGGTTGACTCAGCCTTCTACCCTCCGTGGGACGGTAAAATGAGTAGTACCTCATTTACATGGGTTACAGAAGGTGGGGACCTTGGTACAGCTGACTGGGGTTGCCTAGCCGGCCGCTGCGCCAGCCTGTGTCTGCAGGCTGCACACGGTGGCCGTGTGGCAGGCGGCTCTGGTTAGTGACGAAAGCGCATTAGAGGCGTGTTTGCGACGATGCGCTATACAAATTGACGACCTTTA
>Ga0209671_1008798_pt1 | contig 10572 bp, 6 predicted proteins | sample WorMetHERISLAND2_2_FD_187401 | JGI IMG/M metagenome (GOLD analysis project Ga0209671, IMG submission 187401) | Marine gutless worms symbiont microbial communities from Max Planck institute for Marine Microbiology, Germany - Olavius geniculatus... | ecosystem: Host-associated > Annelida >...
ACACTATATCTGCCTCAATTTCCATCTGATCTACACCAAATTAGAATTGATTACAACTTACAATAATAACAGATGGCAGTTGGCCGAGGTTATCAAAGAAAAAAGTATGCAAAATAATATACAAAATAGCAACAGCAAAATTGTAATAAAAATAAGTTCAGTAAATAAAATGTGCAGAAATCATCCTGCATCAAACTTGTTAACAGCATTTGCATTAAAAATCCAGCAAAAGCTGCAAAAGGTGCTGCCTGAAATATACACCAAATACTAGCAGCTTATGAGCATGTGATTTCATTATCTGCATGACGCATATTATGTCTTGTCATTTTCATCGCTATTATATCATACATTTTACCATCACATTAATCTAACTGCCACATGTCACAGTAGCGACTAACAACAAACCATTCTGAAACCAAATGATAAATACACAAAACAAAACGGAGCACTCCTAACCCACCTCTTCGGCATCTGGATGTTGTTAAAGATAGTCGGCAGCTCACTATCATTCGTAGCAGTTTCTTGATATGCAAAGCAATGCCAATACGGCCGCAGCACACGAATCACATGCAGAATAGTCTCCACAGTTCTGACATGCAGTTAAAACACTATATAACTGTCAACATAAAGGTCGATCGCATTTTCAAAACTTCTTAGGAAGATCATTGAAAGACTTCTTTTCCTGAGAAAGGATGCAAACTTTCAAAAATTCTCTGGAAAATGTTTTTTGAAGAATTTAGAAAGATGTTCCAAAAAGGATTATAAGGCAGATATGTCGATTTTTGAAACTCCTTTTAAAACTTCTGTGCAAGAGGAAAATATATAGAATGCAATAACAAAAACGTAACAAAATGAAATTTTGACTATTTAAGTATGCATTCTTGACACACATAGCTTAGACGTATATTATTTAAGTGGCAGTGCTGTCAACTCAGCAGTAAGTAAGCAAAGCAAACTGGTGTTTCGTCAACTGAAACGAAAAAGCACTGTGTATATTACATTTCCCATCAACGTGACAAGATAATAAGTTTGGCAAAGAAGTTTTGAAACTGGGGTGATAATGCCATATAGTCAGTATAAGCGCATCTGATTGGTTGAACTAGTTTACAAAGATGAAATAAAGTTCTATGAAAAAGCAAAGAAAGCCGTCAAAAATTCGAAAAAGAAAAACTCATTGAAATTCCCAAGTCATCTCACATGTCTTAGGAAAGTTTAGAAAATATGGCCCCAAATTACACGCATAGCCTAATTCTGGTCTCTAAGCACTCAGCCTGCAGATGACATAGACATATACCCAACAGTTGGTTATCAACACAGTGTTCATATTATTTATTTAACAGAATAAATTTGTACACATTATGCAAAAATCAGCAAAGCTGTAACAATACTAGAAATTTGGGACAAAGCCCGATGTGAGTCTGCCTGGCGCCGTAAGTCCGACTGGGAAAAAAATTCAGGGTGGTGAAATTCCGTCAGTAGCAAAGTCACATGGCCTGAAGTCAAATGCATTAGCATACGCCAAATGCGCACTGTCGACTTAAGGTAGGTAAACATTAGCCGCATGATCTCTGGTGTTAGTGGATCAAAGTTCATCCAATTTTTTTCTTCAACACAGGAGGAATCGTGCTTGATAACGCTGTTTACCACTTGTCGATATCTCTACCCAATCCAGAGATATTAGCAATCAAAATCAAAAGTTGTCGTAAAATGCACTAAATTTTGGACGTTTTTTGTCCTCCCAAATTTTAAGGGTGCAGTGCCCCCCAAAAGTTGTACCTGCGTTATCACCCCCATCTAGCAGCAAATCACGTGGCAAAGTCTCGTGAAGCTATTCCTCCTGGCTTCAACGATCTTGCAGCTAATATGCTTAAATTCAAGCCAATTTTTGACCCCCTTTGAAAAAAATGAAAGAAGGATCCCTGTCACTGGTGGGAGTGTGCTAGCAATACTTGGTCATTCTCTAGCACGTGTAACAAAAACTTTGAGCTAATGCTCACGAGAAGCGTGAAAGCCTATAGCAGTTCCTGCCCACAGGCAGTCACCCATCGCAGTACTAACCGGGCCCGGCAAAGAGTAACTTCGTTTCAGCCAACCTCGTTACCAACTACGCCACGCCACCAACGCCAGTACTGTGGTGCCACCTTGTGAATGATATAGACTTGTGTCGCAGCGCTTAATCGGCAAAAAAATCCATTAAACCCCCTATTTTGGCGTTCAAGGTCATTCAAGGTCATTGAATTCTGCGCCAATTGAGAACCAGTATACGATTTCCTATTAGCGATTAATAGTAACCTAGGCCTTATCTCGCACCGTTACCGAGATACAGCGACTTATTGGCCAAAAACCGCAAATTTTGCCCACCCCCTCTCATTTAGCGCCCTAGTTCGGGGTGACCCCCTTTGAATTTATGGAAAAGCTTTACGATTCCTGAAACTGGAGTCTTCCGGGCAGCCGACGGTAAGATTTGGTAATTCTATCTTGCACCATTTTTTTACTGATCCACCCGTGTGACGGACGCAGGGACAGATGGACAGACAGACAGAATTGCGATGGCTAAGACGCGCTGAAAGCAGTAGCTGCTTTTGCGCGTAAAAATTTGCAAACGCAGCACCCCTAAGGAAGCACAATATAATTTGACCTTCAGATCTCCTTGGCTACTGGATCACAGCTCACCGGACTTTTTTCACCTAGCGTGGGAGGGATCTCAGTTGATCATGTACTTGTCAGATTTTGAATATCTTTATCTGTTCCAAAAATATTCATCATCAAACTTTAAAATCGTCCGAAATCGGGCCAAGTTTTGCATGTTTTTGGCTCCTAAAATTTTTTGGGGAAAACCCCCAAAATTTTTGGACCATTATTATAAAACCGAACGCACTTCCGCTCACAGTGCAAAATTTCGCAATGAGTGGCCCACAGAGCTCGAAGATGTCATGGCGAAAAAAATAAATGCCAGCAAAATACAAGTCCGCTCTGAAAACTATCGTTTCCGAGCAGACTAATAACAACGTAATGAAAAAGTATGTACTTACGAGTCGAGAGGAACTGACAGTGGTGATATTTCAGGACATGGATCACCAAGTAAACACTTCAATGTCAGCGCTACACCCTCAGCAAATGACCTCAAACAATAGCCACCCTGGCAATCAGCAAAAAATGATCATATCGATCAACCTATCAACCAATCAAAAAATAAAACAACAAAACAGTCAATCAGTCAAACAATAATTATTAACTAGATCAATGAAAATGGATTAATACTTTCGTCCACCCTGTTTCAAAGAACCTAATTTCTAAGCCCAGCAACCTGTCCCATAATCAGGTTGGAAACTGATTCCAGTTTTTCGTCGCTAGGTAAAAGACGGGAAAAATGAAAAACAACACATGTTACTTAAATAACAATAATTCTGATGAGTAGAAATGTTGAACTGATCAGTAAAGAGTGTCTGCACTATACCTCAGTCAGGAGGACAAGTTTGCCATCAGCCAACTGCTTCAGCATGTGAGTGAAGTGCATGTATGCAGCGGGAGTAATTTCACTTCGACCCTGCAGGAACAGCCATGTGTCATCATCGTCACCATCCCCACTGGACTTGTGTGAAAAAACTGATACCATTTCTTCTAATTCATATAAACTAACTGCATAGCAAACTACAGCTAAACTGGTACGTCTGATATCAAAGAAAATTACTACAGACTTCTTTTCATTTTTGGCTCAAGCAAACAGATAGCGGAGACACGTGCAACGTAAACTGTAACAAATGCAGAAATGATGATACGCATGAAAATGAAGCAGCCGAGAATAATGTGACTTGAGTTCAATAACCACTGTGACACAGATTGGTAGTCGGAAACAGCACTCGGTGAAAACTGCCCCAATACTGCAGCTGAAGTTAGCTAAAGGTAAAGTCCAACACTTGCTATAGCGCTTCTTACATGAGTCGGACTTAAGACTGGAAGCGCTTTACAATCTAGGAAGTGGCAGCTGATTGGCATGAGCTAATGAAACCACAGCGCACTATGTGACCATCCATTGCCCGCATCAGCAAACAACTGGACCCATGGTTTGCAGCAAGCAGACATACCACCGTCCCAATTAGCCACCAGTAGCCCGTAAGCTAATACTCATTTCCGGTCCCACAAAGAGTAGGAGGCTGAGTTGGCCTGAGCACACAGTAGGTTAGCAACTTGCTCAAGGTTGCTTGCAAATGACGGCAGTGAGAATCAAACCGCAACCTGAAAGTTACGAGTCGACACTAACCACTAGACACTACATTATAACACAGCATGTTCAAGTTGATGCTAAAATCAGGGACAGTGCAGTATGACTTAATGTGTGCACGTGTATGTGTGTATAACATTGCATTTACTAACCTCGGCGTCGCCGATAGAAGCATCAAAGCCACAGCAGACGAGCACCAGCTGAGGGTTGAACTAACAAAGCACACACACAACAGAGCATGTGTGAACATCACGTTAACGACGGAACTGCTGTGGGCAATTAGCATAACCATGTTATCCATCGATCAGTCGATATATCTGTGGTCCAATCAGTCAAAACATATTTACGAGGGTCGTTCAATTAATTCCAGGACTGTTCTTCTCAGTAAGCAAACAGTGACAGTTGAAAATCAAAACTATTATAAGGTTGTACAGCCACTATTGTGCACTACTTACCGTGGTTTCATTAAGGATGTCATGCTGTGACATCATTATTTTTAAGATATAAATGATGGGCATTGATGTTTGGCATGGTCCAAAAATTTTTTTTAAATCATGAAATTTTCTAGAAGGCATAGAAAGTGCTGAAATTTATTGCAGATTATCTGTTATGTTTACCAGTGACACTTTATCACGTCTGAGAGTATTTGAATAGTTTTTCCGTTTTTGCAGTGACGCTGAGTTTAAGAACGACAAAGACGTTCAACAGCATGCATCCAGAAATTTCTACATGGTGCCAACAAAAACTTAATGCTACGAGTTCAGGCCAACTTGTAGAACAATGGAAACATTGCAGTGAACTGTGGGGAGATTATGTTGGAAAATAACATATGGTCTAACTGTCAGAATTGTGCAATTTACTGTCATTGTATAAGAACGCCGGTCCTGTTATTTATTGAATGACCCTCGTACATAGCACCAGCTAAGACCAGCATGCTGAAACTACAAAATAGTGTAGTATCATAGAATAGATATTTACAAAAAAGCAGAATGTTAACACACCCGTAATGACAGCCAAACAGCAATTAGAAATTCACGTCTTAAACGGTAATATGTACAGCAAAACAGGAGTCAGAAGAGAGAAATGTTATTTTATAAGGAAACTTGTACCTCATGAGCCACAGGCATCAACAATCGTTGCAATATTGCCATGAAGTCAGCGTCAGTCAGTCCAACCTAAAACCATGCCACATCAGTTAAACTAAATTACCACTCTCGATGTTTAACTAATTAGCTAATTTCCATGGTCACTACAAGTTAAGCCAGAACCACCATAGACAAATCTTTGGTAAATATTCAGGCACTGATTTATGAAAAGCATACAGGTAACTAACAAAGTACAATTCTTGATTATCTAAAAACCACATAGGTATTTATCATAAACTATAGTCATCATGCTGCAAATACGCGCTGCAACAGAAAACACGCACAGTTTTGCACGCACAATTAACCATTCTTCAGGCTTACCACAACTGCTTTGTGATTTTCATACAAAGTTCAAAACTCTTGATGATATCCAAGTCTCCATCATGCTATAAAGGTCAAAGTCATGACCTCTTGATCTCAAGTCCAACATCTTAACCACACTGCCACAAAACCACCAGTTTCGCACAGATTAGCAAGTTAGCTCACATCTCAATCAGCAAGGCATGTCAAGCAGAACCAATGAAAAGACAGACACAGCCATGTATCTACCTTGTTGAATGGTACATTTATGTTGTAGCCACGAGCACTGCCCTGACCTCCAATGTAGTCATAGTCTGACTGCCGTAGGTTGGGCCAAAATGTTCCATACTCATAGCGGTGAACAGAAAAATAGAGAACTCTGAAACAACAAGAAATTTAAGCAAATGCTCACGAGATGTGCAAAAGCCTATAGCAGTTCCAGTTCAGTAGTTTAGCTGAAAATTGGGGAGTTCACGCTAAGTTAATATAAAAATACCAAATTCTCTATCTGGATCGCATAACGATAGTTTTGTGGCGCCACCTTGTGAATGATGTAGACATGTGTTGCAGCCCGAAATTGCCAAAAAATCCACAAAACCTCCTTATTTTAACGTTAAAGGTCATTCAAGGTCATTGAATTCGGCGCCAATCGAGAGCCAGTGTACGACTTCCTATTAGTGATTAATAGTAACCTAGACCCTATCTCGCACTGTTACTGAGATACAGCGACTTATTGGCCAAAAATCGCAAATTTTGCCCACCCCATCTCATTTAGCGACCTCATTCGGGGTGACCCCCTTTGAATTTATGGAAAAGTCTTCCGGGCAGCCAAGGGTGAAGATTTGGTAATCCTAGCTTGCACCGCTTTTGACTAATCCACCCGTGTGATGGATGGACAGACAGATGGACGGAGAGAATTGCAATGGCTAGGACACGCTAAAAGCAGTAGCTGCTTTTGTGCGTAGAAAACAGCACTTAGCATAATTAGACATCTAGCTAGAATCATTGTCAGCTTATTAAGAATCACTTAGAATTTCCCATCGTGTATGTAACCTGTGTCCTTGAAGGTTTGCTTACAACAGACTAATAACTTATGTTTTTATCCTTGAAATGCATGGATGCAACTAATGCAAATCACCTCTCATGATGTACATTAACCTGAAATATGCACTGACAAGGCAACATTTTTACGACTATGAAACAATACTGCCCTCCAAAATACCCCCACTGCTGGGCAATATTTTCCCAGCTTAAAGCAATATTGCCTCATGTGACCAGGCTGATAAGAATGTAGCTATGTCTCATTAATATTGATGACGTCTAGGCCATGTCCACTGTAGTTGGCACGATTTTTCTAAACAACAGCTATGATTGCTAACTGTCCACCGCAGTGACACCTGGGGGACAGTTGTTCCAAAGAAGGCAGCAGCGGTTGCCGAAACGTCAACAACAATGTTTTTTAAAAAAAGTTGTATTATCGATGAATCTACATAACTTAACAGCTAAAACCAGCTGAATTACAAATCGGAATCTCAACTTTTCGTGTTTTATGTATAACTCCAAAATAATAATTGTTATGAAATAGATAAATTCCTAATTTTAGAAATGGTTGTCATGACAATCAAAGCACATTTATCGACTGCCAATAATAACCAAACAACCAACAGACTTGAAAATTTATTTGACAAAATACAAAAACTTGAGATAACTGTTTTGTTCACTTGTTTCGAAGCACAGTTCAAAGAATATGACAAAATATATGTGTGGATTTTTACTTTGAAAAGTCTATAACAAAACAAATATCTACTGCAGTCAATCATCGATCATTATGAAACTGTTTTTCCTCAGATTAGGATCTTCGCATAAAACCTCAAGCAATATTTCCCAAACATCAAAAAAACAATTTTAAGTGGTGACCTCAATGCCAGTTACTATTTGTATATTAGCAGCAGCAGTAGTACTGAGTATGGCATATATACCGTGGGTCATCACAGAAGGCATACTGTAAGCCCTGTCCATGGTGAGCGTCCCAGTCCACCAGAAGAACTCGCTCAACATCAAGAACATCGATAGCATGACGAGTCGCAATGGCGGCATTGTTAAAAACACAGTAACCGTTCGGCTCATTGTACATAGCGTGGTGTCCCGGTGGCCTAATCAATGAACAACATAACAGACACTGTCTAAGCACAGACAATGCATTGTTAAATGGTCACGGTTAAAAATAGCACTACTGAAAATCAATAGCTAAACACATTAACATGCTGTTTTCATTTAACCAATCCACTCCTCTAATAATAATAATAATAATAATAATAATAATAATAATAATAATACAATTTCTATAGCGCCATAACTTCCCATAAGGTCCTAAAATACAGAGACGCTGCTGTTAAGTTACGTTACAAATATGCAGTACTAAAAAGAGTTACTCTTGATAAGCTTGCGAGCACAATGAGGCAATACTATCGAAAATTATTAGAGCAGCACTTCTTACAATCGGAATGTACTTCACGTGAACTGGCTAACAGTTACTCGCATCTTCATTGACATCAAAAAATGTTAAACTACAATAAACCTACCAGTCCCACAACAATGAAATCTATCAGTTCTTACGACAACTTCTCCAATTTCATTATCAGGCAATGTTACAATAACATCAACCACAGGTCATACCGAACTAGTGCCATTGAATGTCGGAGTTCGCCTCTCACGACTTTATCCACGGCCTCAACACAGCACCCGGCAGCCAACATGGCAGCCTCATACGTACTCTGTAAGATATCGGTACACACGCTTAACTGACTAACTGAAAGGTTTACAAAGGTGCAACAAACACGCATCAACACTGCATAAAGCAAATTGGAAATGGCATTCAAAAGCAATAACCGAAAACTGCACAATTATGCAAACTAAATAAAACTAAATCGTGATGATGATGCAGTAACCTACACACAAAATGTGTAGTCAAAGCTCACAAAGTGCAGACTGTTGTTAAACTAACACTAAACACATAAAAATCATGATGACATGTCCTATGTGCAATAAAATAAAATCAAAAACGTTGATCATCAGTCATGTTTGGCTGTTAAGCAGGCAGAAATTTCAATCAAATTTTCATCGATGGAAAAAGTTTTAATGAATTAATTTTTTAAACGACTAACCAATTATAAATCGCTAATTTCCACAGCCCTAAATGATTCCACTAAGAAAAACAGAGTAAAAGAAATGCGTATTATACTGGATGTATGTAGACAGCATCAAAACTTGTTGAGACTTCCTTGAGTTTATCTTCAGTCATCGACGCAGAACTTTTTATCAGTTCCAGCAACTCGTGGCTATGACAGCGAAGCACCTCCATCTCAGTAGCCATCCGTGACTAGTTGCAACACACACACACACATAAACAGTAACACTCACTTTGACACAGTATGCATGTGACACGGCTTAAGCAAAAAGCAATACACAGCAAAAAGTTTAGCACTGAAAACAACTAAATGTCTCGTGAAACTGAACACATTTTGAATACTACACATTTGATTATACGTTTTGCACATGGTTTGTCATGAAAATCGATCAGCAGAATTCATGTAAAATCAGCAAAAATGGGGCAAAAAATCTGCATCAAACTTATCAAATTTCAGCACGTAAGTCTCTGGGCTTTAGTTCAGCAAACTGAGTCAATAAATTACCTAGTAATTTCACCAGTAACCTCTTCTAGAATTTTATCTTCGAATAAGCTGTTTGAAAGATAACTTACTGCAATAATACTGCAGCGATCCAGCAATGCATATTCACGGACTCTGTCCAAAGCAGCTTTCAACCGACTAGGTGCTTCTGGGAATGTAGGCACCCATAGGCACTCATGGCCCAGCATACGTTTGTCATAAATGAAACCAATTCTGAATACATGCAAAGCATACCAATTTATTATCAGCCAGTCATTATATAGCTCTTTAAAAAAACTGAGAATGGCTGCCACACTAGGCCACATTTTAGCAATAAAGATTTTTTTCTTTAAACAGTGATCCTGTTATCTCAGCCACATATCATCAAATACGATAACTTAGTGTCTGCTATAGTTAACGATTTAGATCCTGCCTACAATTTTTCATAGCAGCAGTATGAAACCTACATTCCAAGGATAGTAACTGCAACATCTGAGCCAGTGTTTTTCCTGCAGTAATTAAATATTTAATATTTGTTGTATCAGAAACTGACTATAATGAATTAGTTTTTATACATAATATGGATGCAGTTCTGTAGCATATAAATGCAGCAAGAATCTCAAACAACTTTAATATATTATATCATGTGAATAGTTGGCATTTCAATAAACATAAATTTTCTACTATTAGCTCAATACATCATCATACAAAAAAATCATACAATCCACTAGCACCAAGATGAAGTATTGTTACTGAAAAAATCTACAACTGACACAGCGACTACAAAGTCTCTCAAAGCATGACATAAAAGTTTAGCATAATATGACGTGTTAAAAAACTCACCCTTTTGGAACACTATAATCCTGATCCTGATCATCGAACACCAGAGCACCAAACATGTCACAGACTTTGCTGGCTGAGCGCAGTCCTTCACGGCCCTGCACCCTGGCCTCCATGTCTCCTTGTGTCAGCAGATATAAGATAGGCTTACATGCATCATCTACAAAAATAACACATCAGTACATTCACGATAATCAACTTTTAGCCTGCTGCAAAGAAATGGTAAGTTTACGAAATAGTGAAACAGTTTAGATGCCTGTATTGTGGGCGCGTAAATATCACTGTGGGATTCCTCAATGTGCACATAAACAATTCATAAAAATAATTACATGAAAATCTTCTAAATGCACCAAACTGCGTAGCCTACAGTGTCAGCTATTCATATTACAGCTGACAC
>Ga0209671_1008800_pt1 | contig 10571 bp, 9 predicted proteins | sample WorMetHERISLAND2_2_FD_187401 | JGI IMG/M metagenome (GOLD analysis project Ga0209671, IMG submission 187401) | Marine gutless worms symbiont microbial communities from Max Planck institute for Marine Microbiology, Germany - Olavius geniculatus... | ecosystem: Host-associated > Annelida >...
TCTTAGTGGTATTAACGTCGATGACCTTAAATGACCTTAAACTTCCAAAATAGGAGTTCGTAGTGATTTTTTGGCGATTTTTGGCTGCAGAAGAGTGAATTGCGACGAAATGGATGGACATAGACCAAAATAACTTGCGAAAATAAACTGCTTTCGTGCGTCTCATGATCAATAGCCCAAATTTTTTTTGTTCTGGACTATGGGACCTCTTTATGGCGTGTTGTAAACATTTGAAAGTTCACTCGACAAGTCTTACTTGTTGTATGAACAAAACGTTTATCGAACGGGGCACAAAAAGCGGGTATTAATCTGGCCTTGATATTAGTTGATAACGTTCGCTTAATACGACTATTGTGAAGTTACCCATGGACCTAATTTACAAAACATCGTAAAACAATCGTACAATTATCGTTAAATCTTCGCAACTTTGTCGTAACATTGTCAAAACTTTTTTTTGTAAATCGCGTTATATCGCAAATTTGTCGCAAACCTTCCATATGTCGTAACATTGTCGTAAATTTGTCTTGCGATGTTTTGTAGATTTCGCCCCAAAACTGCGCCGTGTCCCACAAAATGTGCAAAAATTTTTGCTGTCAAAAACTAGTCAGAAGTCCACCAACTTTGACGATTTTGGCATAAACATGGGCAAAAGAATAAAATTATTATGTCAGGTGCGCTCACTCAGTTTCGACACCCAGGTAAACTCAGCCTGCAGGCCATCTCTCTGTGGGTAGGCACAATGAGTAGGCCTACCAGCGAACGCCGATGCGTAAACAGGCTCACCGCACGATGCTCTAGTGAATGGTCTCGCAGTGTAATCTGGCGTCCGGCTAAGAAAAAAAATAAAGATCAGCATCGCCATGGGCCTTGTGGCTCGAAAGGGACTTTACGCTTTTTACTCTAAAAACCTGTGCTTTCGGTTTCCGTTCGTCCGTAGAAAAAAAACCCGCGTTTCTAAAATTTTTATTAAACTTCCAAACATATCAGTGCAGTTTTTAGTATGTTGTGGAAGTTTTACTAAAAAATACTGTTTACATCTAGTCTGAAATGTTGCAATAACTTTCTCTTAGTTTTCGTGAGTACTATTTAATATGAGACTTTGTTTTTTTGTGAGTTGTTGGGTAATACTACATGACACGTCATGATTTATATAATAGTTCCCATCTCCCCCTACCACAAAGCTGGTAAGGAACCTGGATCGAGTTGAGATCCGAAGGACCGAAAATTGAGGCCGCAGGCCAAAAATTAAAACCGCAGGCCGAGTTGAGGCCCGAAGGGCAGAAAATGGAGGCCGGAGGCCAATACTATATGGCAAAGACCAATATAAAAATAAATAGTAACAAAAAAATTTCCGCCGCCCCTCCCCGTGCCTAGTTCTTTTCCGGCTGCAACTGGCAGCAAAGGCTTAGGCCTTACGTAATCGTATTTTTATGTACAGATTGGACGTCTGTGGCGCTACAAGGTTGTTACAAAGACAGTGCCAGGTTACGTGATCTGTCTGTGGAAAAGACATCATCCATTGGTGCCCAGACTATGACGCCCGCGCTGTGCATTACAGCCTGCAGGGACGATGGATATAAATACGCAGGACTACAGGTCAGCCGAATAGGCCTACCCCATTTACACAATGAAGCTGGCTGGCTAGACGAGCTGCTTCAATCCAGTGGTGTAGCCAGAAAATGTGAATTGGAAAGGGGGGCCACCTCTATTTTCCTCTTTTTCCCTTTTGTTTCCTCCTTTTGTATTTTTTTTCTTTCCTCCTTACCTCTCCCTTTCTTTTCCTTTTTTCCTTTTCCTGTCTTTTTTAAAGTTAAACGCCCAAAATTCAGCTACGATATCTGAGGCAGTGCTGTGATCTCCCCCATTTGGAGGTCTAGAACGGAACCCCAGCTAAAATATAATTTGGTGCATTGTTCCTTCAATATATGAAATCCGGGGGCAACAGTTTTAATTATTCTGCTGAGAATCAACCGACCAGATTAGCACATTTCGTGCTCTTTAAACATTTTGCTTATGTCTTATCTGGGAGACGGGGGCCTCCCTTGGCTATGCCATTGCTTTGACCTGTGCACGGCAAGCGCACGACGAGCTGGCTTGATGAGCCGATTATTTCGTCGTTTAAATGGTGTAATATTGCAAACATTCACGAAGCAAGCTCGACGAGCGCTCGTCGTGCGCTCTTCGAGCGCTAGATCGTGTAAACGGTGTATTATACGGTTTATACCCCGTTTACACGATCAAGCTGGCTCGACGAGCTGCAATATGTTAGCTGGACGAGCTAGCTCGATGTTTGCTCGATCGTGTAAACAGGGTATTACTGTCCTACACTGTGTGGGACATGAGTGTTATAAATAGACCCCAAACAGGTTTCAGCCGTTACCGTCATGTGTGAACGGAGTGAGATTAAGAGCGGCTATAACACTGCCGACACTGTGGCGATGAAAGATAGGAAGATGACATTGTAACATGTATTAAAGCACTGCTGGAGTGGGTACTGGGTAATTTGCGAGTACGCACTCCAGACAGTGCTGTGTCGTACTTTTAAACTACGCTCAGTTTGCAGTGGTGTTGTTTTCGCAATTTTCGGCTGCAGTCGTGCATAATAAAGCAAACGACGGTGTAGTTTAGGCCATCTGAGCGTGGCTTAACCTTCGGCGATCCGACCAAAAATTGTAACTTACTGGTCCGATCCTGGGTCCATTGGACCCACGGAGGTTTTTTTGATCATATCTCTGAAACCGCTTGGAATTGTTGGAAACGTTTTAGTGACTTTTTCTAAATATTTTCTGCCTGAAAATGCTGCAGAAGTTTTTAAAATATCTGTGTTTTTTCAATATAACGGCTGGAAACGCACATACAACCGGCAAATGACGAAAAATTCCATGCTAAATGTTATATGGTTTCCAGAGCACTTACAAACGAAATTCCAACTCCATATCTATGTTACTTTTTTCACTTAGTGACGTCTCATCCGCCATCCGGTTATTTATCCGGCTGCCGGATAAATAACCGGTCCTAGCCGGCGCGGCTATTTTTCCGACAGCCGTTATGGAGATATGGCGCCTCAAAGATAATGGGGTTACGACCTTGACCTTTTGGGGTCACGTGAGGTCATCGGTCACGTGACCATTCGACTCGCGGTGGTCGACTTTCTATAGGTGGTCCATTGTGACCATGCGTCTATCTGGCATCGTTATGGAGATGTAGCGCCTCTCCTGGTGATAGGTGTATTAAATACAGGGAAAAAAACTGATTAAGGGTCTCGAGATTCCAATTTTTATGCCCTAAGGAGCGGGGGCAGGTATACGTTTAATACGTCAAAAAACGTGTGTGGTCCGTACAAACAAAGTCATGGATGCTCGCCTCTGACACCTAACGGATGACTTGTACTACTAAAAATAATTCAGTGGGTGGGTCCAATGGACACACCATCGGACCACTAAAGGTTAAGTACGATACCGTACTGTCGATCTGGAGTGGTATAAGCTCGTGCTTCGTATTCTCTTACCAACTCCGGCATTTCGGTATCTAGTATAAATCGCGCTGAGATGGCATAGACTACACTTTCGTTTGCTTTTTTTACAACTACAAATTCAAAGTATGTGGCAATCAATATATCCAGAGCCGTCTTTTGCACTGATTTGTCTGCGGGGACCTTGTGACCACACTATACCACAAGCTGTAGGATATGTCTAAGTTTGCAGGTAGGTATATATGTAGGCCCATATCTTCTTGTGTATTTTTAGGCCCACAATTTTATAATTACGCGAGCGGAGCGAGCCAAAAAAAAATTAGACCTTAGATTTTAGCTTTTTCCAACATTTTCTAGATCTTTTAATTGAGTTCAAGTTGTGACAGTAATAACCACCAGGGATGCCTTATGGCGATGAAAAATGGTTAGGTTCATTTATCTACCGTCGTAGCGCGGGACCCCTTTGGAGCGCGGGGCCCTTGGCACGTATCAAGGTGCCCCCTAAAGACGGGCCTGAATATATCATTGTCTCATAATGACTCATATTGCGTCGTTTTCTTCCGTAGTCGATGTATTCTACAACTTGCAGCTAAATATTGTGAGAACAGTACCAATGCAAGCTAAATGTGGTTTAACCTTGCATTCATTGTAGAACGGTTATCAGTGTTTCTGCGGCGACTCGTACGGTCGCTACGGTCACATTGACACGAAAGCTAATCGCAACGCTAACTGCATTATTCGGTGCAGTGGAGACTCCTCCCAGGCCTGCGGTGGAACCAACAACAATGCTGTCTTCCACGTCAACGGTAACGCTCGCTGACACTCCACTTGCTTCGATATGTTGTCGATATGTTGCATCTACAGTATAGGCGCCACAATGAATTTTCTACACCCCTTAACTCTCGCAATACTCCAGCTGTGGGACCACACACCCCCAGTCAGTACTGTACCGAATCACAGGCGTTTATGTCAGTGGTGTATCGTGCGTGCTGTATGTTTCTCATAGTAGTTTTCGGTCAGTTGATTTTCAAAAAAATCATCGAAATTGTTGCCACCAGGTGACAGAATTTAAGGTTGAAATGCACAAGATTTGATGTGGATTAGATCTTCGCCCCAAGCCCGCTCATGGAGCTTACAACGCTCTTTCGAAGACTCCGTAGCTGGATTTCAGGGCGCCTATTTTACGGCGAGGAAAAGAAAGAAAAATAAGAAAAGGGAAAAAAGGCAAACGGCAGGGAGAAGGGAGGGGAGTAAAAAAGAAGAAAAAAGTAAAGGGAAAGGAGGGCAATACTGTATTCGCTACCGCGTGCAGTAATTAAATATTGTCGTTTGTCCGTACTTTTGCAGGGAGCTACGTTCGTTGGGGTTACAACAAGCCCAACAACTTCGGCGGCTATCAGACATGCGGAGTGATGCAGTCGGGACTAGACTACAGATTCGACGATGACAGCTGCGGAAAGACGACCGCCAGCTACGTCTGCGAAATACGTAAGCAAGCTTCAGGTATTATTTTTTTTCTATAAAACTAGAAATTTAGGGCAGGGCCCAACGTGAGCCACCCAGCAAATGAAAGTACTCGGCTGGACGTACCCAACGTAAAAACTACATATTCTTGGCGGCACCCAATCTGAATATCTAAAATGCCCCTCCGTCCAATACCCCGTAACGGATCTTGCTGAAATTTGGCCTCAATTCCCAGCAGTTGAGGGTCATCCTATGGCATCCTTTCCTCCAATTTTGGTTTTCGTCGGCTGTCCAGCTTCGGACGAAAAATGAAAAACAAAAAAGCGGAAACACAAAGCCTCTTTCTTACTACGTACGATCGGCCTAATAATGCGAATAAATACATCATGTTCCGGATAAAACAAAGTCGCTTTTATTTCTCTGATCGTCGTCGTCGGCGCCCTATTCGCTGGTGCGAACATTGGCGGCACGGCAGACCAAGCTCCTAAAGCTGCGCAATTTTTTGTCGACTGCAGCAACTCTTCTGTTAACATATTTGTCCATTCTTTCATCTCTCCGAGGTTTACCTCTAGGTATTTTCGTTGACGCTGACCTGAAGATGCGTACCCAAGTCACTCGGACATGTTCGAAGTGTTTTGCTGCAATTCGACTACTAAGCTTACGAAGCAGATTTGTCAACATTCTGTTTCCACTGTTCAGATTAGGCCTGCATTGGCTTCGGATGCCAGAACGTATTTCGTTCCGGCTGGCAGTGCTGCCTCCACGGCTCTCATTTATTCATATTCGTCTGAAAAACGTTGACAAATCGCAACGAATTACATGATATACAGTAATATACACGTGTAAAGAGTTTTAAAAAAAACAATAATAGAGTCAACGTCTCAGAATGGCGTCAGTGAGATGAAAAGTTTGACATACTACAGGCTGGCTAATAAACGTGTTTAAACAGTGTTCTTATTGTAAAAAAAGGTTTATTGTTCAGATATGTTGTCTGTTGCGTCAGCTGTATTTGATGCCGTCGATTGCGGAGGTCGTAGTGGTGGTTGGACAGGTTCGGTAGTAGAGGTTGCAACACATCGGCTGGATTCGATGTCATTCGACTGAATAGTGCATCGTCCGCTGTGGCAAGCATATCAGCAACTGGCGGCGTGTTGACATCGCAGTATCCTAAAACGCTTAGACTTTCTCAGGAACGCATCGATATGGCTGCGATCTGAAGCATTAGTGAGACAAGACCACGCCGGTGAACAGTAAAGAATCTTTGCGAGCACGGTAGTACGATAGACATCATGTAGTGAGCTGGGTCGCATGCCGTGATCTCGCAAAACGCGGAGTACGTACATCATGCTTGAGCACGACGACAGAATAGTGCTTACGTAGTCAGCTGCAGTTAGTCGGTCATTGATGACGACGCCAAGAGCTGACATACTGTTCACTCCAGTGATGCCGGGACACCTTGATGGCAGTTCCAGCGGTTTCTTTTGGGTCGACTGAAATACCATTTCTAGCAACTTTTTACAGTTGAGATGCAAGTTGTTGTCTGTTGCCCAGTTCTGGACGTGGTCTAGCTCTTCCGGCTAGCTGGAACGATAAGGTAAGTGTCGTCAGCAAACTTCACGATTTCGTTACCGGCGTGGATAGGACGAATAGGATAGGCTCTGCACCTGGCTATCTCGCCTCAGATCTTCAGCACGTGTCACACCTCAACGCACGTCGACGACTGCGCTCTTCGACTTCATCAGCGCTGGTCGCTCCACGCACTGCGCGTTTTACCATTGGCGACCGCACCTTTCCAGCGACTGCTGCATCGGTCTGGAACAGTTTGTCGGAGTCAGTCCGGTCGTCTCCGTCGTTGCAAGTTTTCCGCAGCGGACTGAAAACCGAACTTTTTGCCCGGTCTCCCATGACTAAGAACGTTTCATTGTACTAACTACTATTACGTGACTTTTAGGCTTATTGTTACGTGTCCTTGTAGTCTTAGAACTTAACGCCACGCTAAAGTTTATTCGTCCTTTATTATCATCATCATCAACTATGATTTGATTTATTTGATAACTTTGGCATATGTGGTCAAATTTACAGAATTCTTATACTTTTGCACTTAGTGATAAACGTGGGATGCAAATTTGCCACCTTGTCAGTTTCCACACTATTTGAAATGGGGCATTAAAAACAAAAAAAAATCCGCTTGTTTTTTGTACCCCTTTTAAGTCAAAACAAGAATCTCAACTGTCGCTAGGGTAGGCCGACCATCTATATCAGAAGGCCAGTCCGACTTCCGGCCCGGAAAAGAAGCGATTTTCTAGAGTGAGTACAGTCTCATATACGTTATCGTGACGCTGCTATATCAAACGCTACAATAAACGCTAGTATAAAATACGATTATTCCACGCACGTTGGTGATGGCTGCAAGTGGCAACATTGCATTTAAAATTGCTGTCAAACAGCTGCAGATGGAGACATGGTTATGCTATTGACCCCCTATAGGAACTCGTCATCGCCCTATCCAACATCGCCGACCCCTTACGATGTACGATTTAGCCACAATACATGCGTTACAGACGACGACAGACAGACGACAGACGACACATTGTACCCAGGGCTCGACTTAACGGTCGGCCAAATTTTTTTCATAAGTTAGATTTTTTACGCCGTACTGGTGCACATCTGTGCAGAGAACACGTCGTGTCAGACATGGCGACGAGGTTTCTATGACATATCCGGGCACTGTTACTCCATCAGCTATTCTCGTCGACAAACGTGGTTCGGTGCCAGACATGCTTGTAAAGCGCTCGGCGGTGACTTGGCGACGATCTACAGCGAAGCTATCCGAGAAAGCCTCAAACGGCGCTTGACCGACAGCAATTATTGGGTCGCACTGGTCGGACGAGTATGGTTCTGGGAAAACGGTGAGTTCGATCCATCATCATGTGCGTCTTATAGCACAATGTACAAGTAAAGAATCAAGAAAGAAATAAAGAAAGAAAGAAAACAACAAAGAAAAACAGAACGAACGAACGAACGAACGAACGAATGACGAATGATAGAAAACAAACAAACAAACAAACAAACGACATTACTGCTATAATTCTTGTTGAAAGATGGCGGGTTTCATGGTTTTCTGGGAATGACACCAGACGAATTTCACCAGCTGTTGGATGTGAAAAATAATCTTTACTTTGATGATTATAACCCGCCGCCTAATTAGCATGCTAATTAGCACAGCTCGTCAAGCCATCTTCACCAATGCTTGCAAAGCTGCAATATCAAACATGTTTGATAACCCAGGTACTCGCCAAATTGGCTTGACAAGCGTTCGACGAGTGCTTGATGACGAGTGCTCGTTAACCGCTCGGCGCTCGATAAGCGCTTGTTGAGAAGGCTTCATTCGGTAAACGGAGTACTAGCAGTGTTAACAGTTAAATCGAAACCTATAATCAGTGGCGTCATTTCTGCAAATCATTGGAAGTAGGGCTCTTTAAATCCAGTTAGGGGGTCATCTAGGGGAGCGTTGTAAGCTCCTTCAGCTTAATCCGGGGCAGAGCTTCAGCCGTAATGGAATTTCGTTTCGTAAATTTCAGCCTTATGGTGAGACATTTGGTGGTAAAAATTTGATTAATTTTCCTGACAATCAACTGACAGAAATTTCGTGCAGTTTACGCACTAAAGGTTAATCGAGAAATCATAGGCAGAATTTTCGGAATTAAATTGAAATCATAAATCATTGTGGTCCCATAAACTCCTCCATCTCTCATTCTCTCCCCCTAAGCGACGTCGTTGTCTATTATGCGCTGTAACGTTTGGCTGTTATAGGTAATGACTTTCTGTTTGCCAAATGGTACAACGCGGGCGACCCAAGTCGCTGGGAGCCGGACAATGTCAACAACTCATGTGTGGTGATGGACCCCTTGTACAACTACAACTGGTTTGACGCTGGTTGCACGAGCTCTCACGCTTACGTCTGCCAACGAGGCTAGCACTAGTAGCCTGTAGTTGTAGTAATAGTACTAGTATGTTTAGTAGTAGTTTTGAGTCATTTTAGCGTGTACAGGCTACATCACAGACATTGTTAAAAACCTGAAACTGTACAAAAAAAACAAAAACCTAAAAAGTGTTTAAATACCTAGCCTAGGTTATTTGTTTTGAGCATTTGTACTGACTGACATTTAGCGTCGATCTCTCTCCACTGTTGAGGTGGACATACATTGCCAAATTCCTCTTTTCCTCTTCTTTCTTTAACTTTTTCCCCCTTTTTTCTTTGTCTCTCCCTTTCTTTTTTCTTTCCTTTTTTCTTTTCTTTTCATCTTCTCAAATGCAGACGCCCTGCTGTCCAGTTAGAGAGTTTGGGGGAGTTTTGTAATCTCTTTCAGCGGGGTTTAGAGCGAAGCCCCGGCGAACATCAAATGTGATGCAGTTTAGCCTTAAAATATGAAATCTGGTGACAACGCTGTTTTAATGTCTAATGTTTAATGTTTTAATGATTTTCCTGCGAATCGACTGACCAAGGTGTTGCACAGATGAATATTGTATGTACCGAGATCTGTAACTGCTATTATTTCTTAAATATCGGGAGGGGGCATTCGTGATAATGTCCGCAGTCCAAAGTTTAGGAGTTTGTGTTTCCCTGCCCGATACATGCGACCATGAACAGTGACGTATGTACTGTACATTCAGATGTAATGCGGTTCTGTAGATTTGACAACTACTACTACGTCTAGCACTTCTACAACTACAGCCGCAACTACAACATCGACAATGACAACACGGACAACTGAGACAACGGCGACAATGCCCGCCGTAACTACTACAGCATCAACAACTACGACAATTCCAACCACAACGACAACAACGACGACAAAAGCTACCAGGCCTAACAGACGATCGTCTACTTTGCCTGTCACGTCGACCACAAGTAAACTGTTATTTTAATTACTGGAATTAATAACCAGCGTCGTGGCTGGTTTTCTTAGGAGCGTTTGGGTCCCAGCATCGAGGGCGTTTGGCGTTTATGGGTATGGGAGTGGGTCGCTTCTTCCTGCGGCGGGAGTGCACGGTTATCTCCCCTAAACTTTTTGAATGTTTGAATGCCAAATCTTGCAAAATACTTATGCATTTTTGGTAAAAAATAGACTCCTTTAAAGGCGGAAGATTTGCTGTAACGTGGATTGAACTATTTGCGAGGTGACGATTAACAAATGGCTTCATCCATCTCCTTTTTGGCACTCAGATACACTGAAAACTTATTCCATAGATTACGGTATCGCTTAAAATGAGAATGTGTTGTAGTGGGAATAGGTAGAATTTTTTTTACAGATTTGCATGGTTTACAAGAGTCGTCCTTCTGGCCTCGGGGAGATAGGGCGTACGGATCTCATAGTCATGACTCCCGCGGCCAGCTACGCGTCTGTTAATAACCAAACACATTTTGTCGTGCATGTTGACACTGAGTGATAGTCAGTGTTCGCAAAGCGTACGACAGACTGTGAAACTAAACTGCTTTCTGTAACATGAACTTTGTTTTGATGTTGCTCATAATTTGATGTTAAAGAACTCAATAATACTGACATTTTTCGTGATCATATTAGGTGCATTAGAAACAACGTTGTGCTGCCTGTGATTGTTTATAATTGTGCCC
>Ga0209671_1008801_pt1 | contig 10570 bp, 5 predicted proteins | sample WorMetHERISLAND2_2_FD_187401 | JGI IMG/M metagenome (GOLD analysis project Ga0209671, IMG submission 187401) | Marine gutless worms symbiont microbial communities from Max Planck institute for Marine Microbiology, Germany - Olavius geniculatus... | ecosystem: Host-associated > Annelida >...
ATGGTGAACTTAATTGGTTCGCTAATGAAAAATGCTTATCGTGTCAGCACTGAGCAACATGGAAACATGAAATTGGGCGTCTTGTGATCCAAAAACTCAACATCTTGCAAGCTCAGTGTGATAGTTCACTGTCTTGCTCAAACATGTGAAAGACCAACTACCCCGACAGACACGTAAATTCGATCGCTTTGCACGTTTTTGTAGCTGCAACTGTAAAACTTAAAATATTTGACACCAACGAACCAGATTAATCACCACTGAAGCAGGGTAGCAACTGGCAGCACCAATTGGGATTAGCCTGTTTGTACCCGTGACACATTATAATGTCAGCATAATATCACGACTAGTAAAGAATATTTAATCAACTGCCATGTTTTGTTTAAACGTTTCGAATTAGTATTTATTCAGCTACAACTGGTAAAAATTTCATGCAAATTGATCACCATTTGAGTGAATTATGAAAAAAACAAAAATGGGTCCTTTTTATGAAACACCGTGTATATATGGCGCCAGGCACAACAGCGGTGTCAGGCTATCTAGTTTACACCGGATTCGCGCAGAGCCGGCCGCTAAAGCAATCTGTGCATTTGAGATAAAAAAGAGACCAACTGTCATGTTCGTGGTCAGCTAGATGAGACGGCAGAGAGCCTATCTCATACATAAGGTGGCCGGATATGACCTCTCAAACATTAGATCCCAGGTTCCATCGGCCGGCCGCGTCCGGTTCAATAAAAAGGCAAAGGCTCGGCATACAATAACCGGATCTAGGCATTCCTTCCACCAGACTCCAGAGAGAAACTAATTCCAGCTCTTTTAAACTTCCCGGAATCGCATAACATCACCATATTTAGTTGAGCCTCTGGTTGAGGTCACTAGGCTGACTTGCGACGGAGCCAGGCGGCGTTTGACATTCATTACCGGTAAGTCAGCTGAGAGCCAGCGCTCTGCTGCAGCCAATTACACCATCTGAAATAACTACCGTGCATCATAAATCCCGTTCCCGATAGGATAGCCTCGCGACAGCTGCGTCGTTCCATACTTCAACTAAATGAATCTGCCACTGACCAAAGTTTTATCGTTTCCCATCTTACAACGGCATTTGACCATATGGGCAGCGACTCCTGCCGGCCGCGTGGCAATATTAGCGAATAAACATTCGTCACACTTGCAGCAGGTTCTTTTTCGGAATTCTGAACCTGCTTTCAGACGTGTTCCTGCATTTTATCACACGCAGCTGAAAAAATCACGGTAAAAACTACGAACAAATCTCAGCCTATCTGCAGCTACGCAGCAAGAAAAATGCGCGGCGTTTGCCTCGCAATGCAATAAAAAATAACGTAAGCATGTTTTCTGCATCTAAGCAGCACGATATTATGTCCAATATGTCCAATATATTTTCATCTTCACTGCAGCTTTCGTATCGTCATAAAACACGACGTGTGTAAGTGCCTAGTATCAGCCCTGGTGCGGGCGGCGGAATGGAACGGCCGGTCGGGTGATGCCGTCTTCCCGGCAATTTCTTCACTCGTCGCCCGTCGCACTCAAATGCTGCACACGTACACGCATGTACAGTATTTATTATTTATCGCCAGTAGTCCCAACACGGCTGACGAGCATATAGTGTGAGTGCAATAGAGAGCCCTGTGTTGAGCTAAAAATAGCCGGAGTAGCAGCAGCGGCAGTAGCGACGAGGGAACGGAGGGACGATCGATAGCACGGGGTCGTCACTGCCCCAGCACAAGCTAACGACGACGCAAGACGTCCTTGACTTATTGATTCCATGCTTACGACGGGCACCAGCTGTACCGTCAGACACTCGGTGGCAGGGCTAGGATCTGGTTAATTCCCTTCGTCTCGAAGACTACGTCTGCAGAAAGGTTGATACACCCGGGCATGTACCCAAAAAATCCGGGTGGATTTTGAAAGGAAGGACACCAACGCAAACACCCACCCCAAACTTAATCCAATTTAAGTTTCTTGCTCCATTATTATTCTATCATGTGGCTAAGTTTTTAAAACATTTAGGCTGAACATAGAAATTTGCAGATATGGGCATACTGTATGCTGCGGGAGCAAACAGAATCTCGAATGAGTCGACCAACTAAAAACTGATAGAAATCCCCCAAACCATAAAGACTGGCCTTTCCACAAGGGTTAACCTACAAACGGAAAAAAATCCAAACAACCCGAAGCCCAATGAAACCCCCCCAAAAGACCACCAGGTTGGACTTCTTAAAAGTCCGTTTTTTTGCAATCCTGGTTTGCAATCCACCCGACACGTCTGTAGGATAGCCTATGCTCTCTGTGGGAAAGCAGTCTCAAAGCTACGGAGCATCATCTGCCATATGGGATCGCACAGTGTCACCTACCACCTGACCGACACAGGTAAACGCGCCCTACCTCAACCCCTGCAGTCAGACAAGCGATTTAAATATCCCGGAGAAATGGAAGACTGAGTTTACCTTGGCGGTTGTTGTATACCGAAATGGTTTACCTGTCCTCAGACAGTTACCCATCAAAGTAGTACATGTAGTAAGCGCTTAATAAGCGACCCGACCCGACCGAGAGTCGAACCCATGACCTCACGATCACAAGTCCAACGTCCTAACCGTTACACTACCAAGTCACACACTGTTACTGTGCGTCGCTCCAGTCGCTCGCTAATGACGCACCGAGTAATGGACGAGCAGTCAATGGTCATCGGTTGACGCGTACGTGCCCGTCACGTAGATACCGACGCCGTTAGACGGTGCCTACTGTAATGCATTACTGCTTGTCCATTGGCCAGTCCGTCAAAAACTAAACCATGTCAGTTCAGTTCAGTTACGTCGCTCTGTAGGCGCCTAAACAGAATCTCGACGACCACCAACGAGAAGAAGCTGGCGACGAGGTAAAGGGGCCGTACCGCGAGGGGCATAAGCGGGGTGCTCATCTCCCAGACGTTGGCCGTTGAGTCCGCGATGCATGGCCAGTGCGACGCCAGACCATACGGTTACCTCCTTCTCTGCAGCCGCAGAGCGTCACCGCCCGTTGGTGACAAGCTGCCTGCTGTACAGTTAAGTTACATGAGCCGGTGGGTGCAGGCAGGGTGCGGCGGTGCGACGGCTAAGGGAAGACGTAGAATCAATAACGTACCTTCCCGTGTTGCGTTAATTCGCCCCAGAGACAGACAGACAGACGCACGCAGTCACCAGTGGCAACCGCTGGTGAACACAGTGTCATTGCAGAACAGTATGGCAGCAAACGACGCCAGACGCCAGTCGAAGTGCATCCGGGAAGAGAATGAGATAATTAGCTGGCGGGTTAAAGGTGTAGATCAAAACTTCCCCTCTATTTTCACTAGGGAATCTACAGCCTTAACAAAACTCCCACCCCCCGTTTTTCACCGGGCAATGAGCAGAGGAGGAGGAAACGTGAAGGGAAAGAGGATAAAGCATAGGGAAGGAGAGTAGGAAAAAAAGTGGAACGGAAAAGCACTGAACGAAGGGGAAAGAAGAAAGGAGATGGAGCCCGAAGGAAGGGGGAGAGGCTTGAACACGAAAGTTGGGGAGACTTGCGCCCGATTTCCATTCCAAATCTGATGGGGAATAGAAGACCCTGCCCGTACCACACACGTGCTGTCACTGAACCACCCACGTGACTACCGATGGAGGAAATGCAGCTATTTCCGCCGCTGCATCCTGTGTGACGTCATGTTGTCGTCAACAATGACGTCACAGCCAGTCGCCTGCAGATGCTCTCACGTTGCGTCATTATCTCGCTGGTCAGATTGACATCAGACGTATCAATAGTAAGATCCGTCATTAATTACCCGGCAGCGTTACAACGTCTTGAGATGCTATACAGTGCGACTGACATGCATGCCAAGAACGACACGGCGTGTATTCTACTTTTGCGTCACTTCACGCAGTTCCATCGACCATCATAATCATAATCATCAATGAAGACAATTGAGAATTTGCAAATACCCGCGTCGGTTAATGGATCGGGGGCGTCATCAGACGAACCAGACTGCCGAAGAACAAGAAAGAGCCGCCAGACTTTAACACGCTAATATTCTGGTTGGGTTCCTTCGAAAATCCAGCTGAATTCGACTGAATACAAAAACCCAAAAAAACCAGTAGGTTGGAGCAAACAATGAGACGACAGTCCATGGACCCAGTTTAGTATATACTTTCAAATTTTTGTCAAACAGAACACAAAAATCCAGTTTCTGTTGTCAGCCTGAGCCAGCCTAATTGGCTATCTCGTTCAAGTGTATAGCCTCTGAAGCTTCTGAGCCGCGCGCCGCAGCAGGTGATCAGTACAAAGCAATGATTACAGGTGCACCTGCTGATACTCATCTAAGCAATCTGTCGCCAACCAACCAGATATACGATCACCAAAGTGAATTAACGCTTAGGCCCAAAATCCACTCGCTTTCATCTGCTCTGCATGGATTTGTACAGCAAGTCCACCAAAACCTAATCGAAAGACTGCAGCAGAGCCACAACAAAATGTACAACATCTGGACATGTAAAAATTTGTTGTCCAACAATTCCACAACACTCAATCAAAGTACCAGTATAATGGACTTTGGACCTCAGTTTGCCAGCTGGCCTTACAAACCTTTTCTAATAAACAGTCTAATTCATTTCTTTTTAGTAGTAAATTTGGGGCTCAATTGTAAGCCCGTGAGACAACCTTTAAATCATCTCAAATCCTGCCAATATGACGGCTTCGGGCGTTGAGCTGTAAGCCACTCCATAACGTCAGCAGTCATCACCCTATGCACTGCAACGGCTTCATCTTCCTTTTTATCCCTTTCCACAAACAGGAAAGGGCAAAAAGTACGCCTACCTATAACTTCACCAATGTTGACCAATTTTCATCATTCTTTTACTGGCACATTCTGTAGAAAATCTACAATAACGTGATTATCCCACCACACCATAACCACATTAGGTCACTGCAAAATATTTACCAGAACACATTCAAGGACGCACTGCACGTTGGCTCCGTCTCAGATAATTTCTGCACTGAACTATTAGCACTTGCACTCTACGACTGGCTATTCTGCCGTTTATTTCTGCGGTGTAATCACTGTTCCTTTTTACAGAACTATCATCATAAGCCTAGCAGATAAACACAGATATAAACATAAATGCGTTTCCAGTGACGATTAATAAGTTGAGTGTATCTGCATTACTTTCCTTTGCGTTCACCTGCAGGCTACAACCAAAAAAACGTATGCTACTCGAAAAAAAAAATAGTAACGCCACTTCTATTCTTCATCTATCAGTAGCGTCTACATACCGGAAGATACTTATCAATTCTGCACGGACGTTTACAGCAGCTCTCGGCTTCCGTATCATGCACATTCCGTTGTCTTCATAACTCTTGCAAGCGACGTGACGAATGCCACTGATGGTGAAAATATCCGCTTCTATGCATGCATTCAGACTCCGCACTGAACCGCCGCCAATCACCCACCGCTACCAATTATAACAGATCTGACACAGAATTTTCTCACTATTATCAACGGCTTGTCAGTGACGAAAAAATCAGTTAATTATACTGTTTTGCGTGCTCGGAGATAAGGCAATACTTTAAACAACACGGAGGCACGTGCAAACTGGAGTGGACGATATGGATCATCTAGCCGCAATGCTTCAGCGGCTGCATGGAAGCAAACGCTGCTGGTCTTGGTCAATTCAGCAGCGACGGATGAAAGACGTCATCCGGCGGGCGTCTTCACGTGAAAAAACTCAGCAGTTCGCACCGCTCTGCAGCCAATACGGACAACTACCCACTCAGCAACCACCCAGCAACCAACCGGTACAACCTTGACATTTTCTCGGCTCTGCTATGTTCTGCCCGGCGCTAGATCACGTGAACATTCTACAGAGGCAATTGCGTCAGCCCGAGAACCTCGCAGCAACTGCACCAGGGACGGACGCCCGCTTCTGCCGTTGCTGCTGCAAGCAGTGGCGTAGCCTCGCCTCCCTTCCCATCCTCTTCCCTTCCTCCTTTCGTTCCCTCCATTTCTTTCCCTCATTTGTTCTCTCCTTCTTACCCCTCCTCCTTCTTTTCCCCCTTTCCCCTTCCCTTCCCTCTCTCCCCTTAGAAGTAGGACCCCTGAAATCCAGCTAGGGGGCCGGGGGAGCGCTGAAAGCTCCCCATCGAGGTCTGGGGCAAAGCCCCAGCCGAAATCAAATTTGGTGCATTGTAGCTTTAAAACATGAGACCTGGTGGCAACAACTTTAATTATTTTCCTGAGAATCAACTGACGAAATCGGCACATTTATAGCCTATAGTGCAGATTAAACGAGTGCTTATGTCAATGTCTGGGGAATTGGGGGACCCCTTGGCTACGCCACTGAACGCCGGCGCACGGCAGTGCAGACCACAGCACAATTCTTCTTTTCTGCTCGGCACGCAAATCCTCCATGTCAGTATTGCAGACACGCGCCAGCGCCACGAGCAGTCATCCCGCCCTAGCTACAGGGCAGAGCTACAGCAGCTGAACACTGCACGCCGGCCATTCAGTCAGCCGCATCCTATAGTACGCACGCTCGGCGCCGCCGCTGTCGTTTAACAATCGTTGCTACTCGCTCCTAGCATAAAACACGCTCGCTTCTGGTGCAAACTAACGCCGTGCATACACGTAACATTACTCAAACTAAACTCAACCAAAACATTACTGCTTCTGCATTTTTGTGAGCGAATTCTGCGCCACTCGGTAAAAAGATTTCACTCCACAGCGGGCTATTGACTCGTATAATCCAGCCGACTTAGGTTAAGCTCCAAGATGGACAATTAACCAGTGGTGAATGACTGATGCGAAACTAAAACTTGCACGAGATTTTTCAGGCACGGATGTATGCAGCTGCACTGCAGAAACTGCCCGGAAATGAAATCGCACGCGAGTTTTATACGGGCCGTTTCGTTTCGTTTCGTTTTACACATGCAGAGATTACATAACACACGCAAACAGTACACATAATCTTACAATGAAATGTGTCTTAAACGCAGCTGTTATCCCAAGTCGCTGCGGCGATTGTCCCGTGTATTCATTCAAACAACGCGGTTCGCCTGGATTTGGAAACGCACCCACCTGGGGTTTGTTCCGGGCAGGCACGCCAGCCAGACCTGATCAACTGAACCCACCATAGCGCGGGCGGAGCACTCACACCGGCGCTCGCCCGGCCAGGGTTGCAGTGCTCCCCTATGGCAGCGTAATTTACACGCGGACCAAGCGAGCTAATAGCGTCTGCGAGTGTAATTAACCATATCCGAATCCGAGCGAACACAAGCACCGACTGTGACACAGACCTCTTGTCGTCACACACAGGCAGGCGAGTAATCCACTGCTGCTGCTGCAAGTTTCCAGAGCATCAATCTCCATACAGCAGCGGCGGCAGCAGCAGGGCTAACTAGAATTGACGCAAGAGGCTAGTTCACTACAGTTCACGGCGCTTCCTGAACGGACGACCGACATCCATCCACGGCGGCCTGTGAAAAAAAAACTCAACCGCAATCCACAAACCAGTTCTTTCCATCTGGAAACGAGACCAAACCTCTGGTCGATTATAATTCCAGAAAGTAGGCCAGTTGGATGAAACACGAAAAAAACAGTAATCGCACTAAATTGTTTACTTTTTCAGCGTGCAATGCAGCAGTTTTTCAACACCAGGGTGGTCACAAAAAGGAGAAAAAAATCCCCGAGTTTTCCAGATTTTTCCACAGCCATATGCTTACTTTTTCCACACGTTATCACAACAAAAAGTAACTGTAATAACGGTAAACTGAGGCAACACTGTAAGCTTTTTTTGGCAATGCAGTTCAGGTCCAGGCCCCAAGTATAATTATTTTAGAGCAATTTGCACTTTCTAGCAGTAACCGCATCCGGCGACACTATTTTGTTTGTTAAAATTTTTTCTTGAGGTTGCGCAGAATTCATCGATATTTCCCTGAGTATTCCAGGGTTTTCCAGATTTGTGGCCACCGTAAACAACGATCATGCTAAAATATCCTAGATGAAGTTAACGACGATGACACAGTGAAGTTAGTGGCGGATCCAGAATTTCAGAACAGAGGGGCGAAAGCGTATCGGGTGAAGTCCGGAGAAGAGGCTGTGCCCCATCTGTAATTTTTTTAATTTCATGCAGAAACAATGCATTTTGTGCAAAATTTTCAGCTGCTTTTAAATGCATCCAGTAAACAGAAGGGAGGAAAGGGGGAGGGGGCGGGCGCCATCCATAAATCCACCCCTGAGTGCAGTACCGACTGACTCACCTTCGACCTCGTCGCCGGGTTCCACCTCGTACAGTTCCTTAATGAAGCGGTGAGTGTCGTCGGAGACGTGGACGCGCCCGGGCCGCCCCTCGGATTCCATCATGTTGGCCAGAGTCACGTCATGCGACCAGACGTCGAACTTGAAGCGCCGCGTGCCGACGATTCCGCACAGCACCGTGCCCGTGTGAACGCCCACCCGCATGTTCACTTCCTCGCTGTGAACGCGGTCGAACTCCTGTATGGCGACGCACATCGCCAGACCCATCTCGACGCAGCATCGGGCGTGGTCGTCGCGGGGCTCCGGACAACCGCTGACGCAGTAGTAGCAGTCGCCGAGGGTGCTGATCTTCTCGCAGCCGTGCCGCAGACACAGGTCGTCGAACCGACCGAACAGGTCGTTCAGCAGCATCACCAGGTGCTTGGCCGACTTGTTGGAGCTCATCTTGGTGAAACCAACAATGTCGGCGAACAGGATGCTCACGTTCCCCATCTGCAGCATGTGGAAACGACGAAACATGTCCGTGGTCGACGACAGGCCAGCTTCGACGGCACCTCCACCGCCGCCGGTGCGGTCGTCACTGGACCGCTCGCCTTCGCGTGCCCGTAGCACCTGCTCGGCCACCTTGGGCGGCATCAGTGAGTGAATCATGTTGTGCTTCAGCTGCTTCTCGGTCTGCAGGCGACGGCGCAAGATCAGCGACTGGCCGACTTTGAGGAACGTACTGCGCTCGCGCACCTGTGTCACGCAGAGCAATTTTTTTACATATAAACTAAATCGGCCATTCGGGTAAATTGCCCAACCACTCCAGGCATCTTCCCCAAATGGGCTAATGCACTATTTTCTATGCTACACTGGTTCCGTTTCAGCTAACCGCTGCTCTACAAACTTGAAACTATTAGCAGTTCCAAGTTCCAACCCACTATTTTTCGTTATTTTATGGCCGGTACAAGTAGTCGGGCTATCTAAGGTCTAATAAGCCATCATCGTCATGAGCCTGGACCTTGGTAACTTGATACGATACCCAGTGAACCCAGTAAATGCACCACAACGTTTAATTTTCATACATAAAAAAACGGAAAAATTCTTCCCAAGAACTCTGTTTTTGTGGGGAAGAGACACCCCCTTTTCACACCACACACCTAGATTGCCCGATTGCCCCCCTACATACAGATAGTTTTTATACCACTGGAAAAAGAGCCAAAAGAAAGGGGAGAAAAAAGGGTAATGGACGGAAGGGATAGGAAAACAGACAGGAAGGAAAAAAAGAATAGGGATCGCCACCCAGTAACTTCGGCGTGAAAGTTGCGCAGACCTGTGACATGATGTAGATGTGTATGCCGACGGCGTGTATGCAGACGTGCAGGATGGCGCGACCGGCGATGTACTGGACCGTGTCCATGTCCCCCACCGACGCCGCCACAACCTCGAACACGATCGAGTACAGCGTCCCGGTCAGGACGCACACGTAAAGCGGCATTGGTATCAGCGTGTACATCAGCAGGATGATCTCGATCGACCAGACAAACGTTCCGACCGCAGAGATGTCGGCGTTGTGCGGCATGTCCGGCTGCGCGGCGAACGCCACTAGGTCGCAGATGCACAGCGCCACGGTGACGACCACCGACAGCGGCAGCACGAAGCGCCGGTACGCGGCCGTGTACGAAAACAGGTAGACGACGACGGCGAGCACAAGCAGCGCGGCGGCCACCCCGACGAACGACGGCCAGTGCGGTCCGCGCTCCGTGGCCATGAGAGTCACCCAGGCCGAGCACGAGATGATGACGTAGTGCAGCGCGTAGCGGAAGCGGCGACGAGTCTGCGGGAAGGATGTAGTCTCGTGCTGAGTCTCCAGGACCTCGCTGTCGAAATGCGGGTTCCACCAGTTCCGTGCCGAGTGCTCGAAGAGTATGGGCCAGCGGGACGTGGACACCGGACCGGCGGGGGCAGCGGGGTCCGTCTCCCCGTGTAGAGCCTGGTCGGCGCTATCCGGCGCCGCGGCGGGGTCCACTCGGTTCTGCATCTCGATCATGTCGACGCGAACCCCGCCGTCACTGCTGTCCGCGGGCGCTGTCTGCGACCTCAGCGCCGTCCGCTCATCACACTGGTCAGAGTCAGCCATCACCGAGCCGTGACGCCCTCCTGCGTCCAGTCCTTGCGACGTGGACACACCGCAGCATCAACGACGTGGATGAACCGTCACACGATCACCCATCACAAGCGCCGCACTTGTACGCTAAGCAGTTGTCTACAGCCAATATGCCAGCATAGCATGCACTCATCAGCAAACTGCAA
>Ga0209671_1008803_pt1 | contig 10569 bp, 3 predicted proteins | sample WorMetHERISLAND2_2_FD_187401 | JGI IMG/M metagenome (GOLD analysis project Ga0209671, IMG submission 187401) | Marine gutless worms symbiont microbial communities from Max Planck institute for Marine Microbiology, Germany - Olavius geniculatus... | ecosystem: Host-associated > Annelida >...
GTACCAGACTGTTTTAATTTACTAAACTATCCGTGTTAGTCGCCATGTTTTCGCTCAGCGAAATCACTTCACTTTTTGACTTAAGTAGGTACTTAGACCGAAGTTTAGGCTCAGCGAAAGTCTCAGCAAAAGTCTAAAGTCAAAAAGTGAAGTCGCCCATTGTATACGATGTGACAGGTTGGTCGAGGAGATACGCAGCGAGTGCGGAGGTCTGAAGCTAGAAGTCGACAACGTTTACATGTCTACAGTGTTTGCAGACTTTACGGAAACTCTTGTGCTCGTCAGTCGTGGCATCTCGCTCAAACCTGCATTCACCTATGATAGCGTGAGTTCGTCAGCATATTTACCTCCACCAAGGAGGTTATGTTTTTGGCGGACTTTATTTGTTTGTCTGTCCGTGTGTCAGCAAGATAACTCAAAAAGTTATGGATGGATCTTTCTGAAATTTTCTGGGAATGCCTGGAATGGCAAAAACTACCAGTGATCCAATTTTGGGGGTGATCCGGAAGGAATCCTGGATTCTGGATTACTTTGAAATTCTTGTTAACATTGCTTTCAATGGGGCATAAGGGAAACCGCTGCTAAACCGAATATGGCTCTGACTGCTTTCTATTTTACTATAGTGCTCGGAAAGTTTGTTTGTCTGTTTGTCATATCCCTGTGGGCCTGGCATCTTCCGTGTTGCACGGTCACAGATCTCGACCGCAGCATTTGAGTCTTTGGGCCTTAGATACTTGTCTCCCACCTCCCCTGAGGGGGGTAGGTTGAGTTGCCGTCCGGCCATCGGTAAAGTGCTTTGTGCAGAGTGTAGTGCTTTGTGGCGTCATCTGGTGAATGAAAGTCACTTAAAGGTCTTCCTGCCTATAGTGTGGGCATATTGCTAGTCATCGGAACTCAGCTTTTGTGCTATTGGCTCACTACCATGTAAAATGTCAAATGTGTGAGTGAGTCTTTTCCAAGTCATAAGGCCCAGCACTTTCTTGACTGCTTGAGGAGCATGCTGCCACTTTTTGTGAGAGTTACAAAGTTGTGCATTTAGAATGTAATCTGCAACCAGTTTTTTTTTCACTTCAAGCCCTGTTTACACTTCAAGTTCATTCTGTCTGTTGTGTAAATGGCGACAGGTTGAGAAGACGTTGAAGGGCACAAGAGTGACATTTCCACACCAGCTGTTTATTAACAATGAATTTGTTGATGCTTCCGATGGTGTGACATTTGATACCATCTGTCCCTATGATGAACGGGTTTCGACGTTTTTTCGTTTGCATATACTGACATAGTTCGGCGGTATTGTTTTGCATATGTTTTGATATAAAACGTTATAACATGTGGGTCCTATATTTTTGTTTGCAGTAGGATTTCTATGTTTGTCATGCCTTGTGTAAATAGCACTAAGAAAGATTTGCGATCAGACGTGTGAGATTTTCTTATTTTTGTCTACTGTCTACTGTCTGTCTACTGGTCTCGGATGCTTGTCTTATATAGGATCCAAACTTGAAAGCTAATAGGTTTAGTAAGCCAAAATAATTGGTGCAAACGTTCACTTTCGTAAAATGGCTTGATATTATTTATTGCGATGCCAGCCAGCGTAAAAGTGCACTTCCAACTAAAATTCAATTCACAGCATATGTTGTGATGTGTTGTGTTTTTATGCCGGCAACAACAGGTGATATGCAAGGTTGCCAAGGGAACCAGAGATGACGTCGATGCAGCAGTCGAAGCCGCTCATGTAAGTCGGCCAACTGAAATAGTTTCACTGATGTTTTTAACTAAACTGACAAATAATTTCAGGGCTTGGAAGCGCCCGTTATGTTGGATAATTTCCAATTGCTCCTAATGTGGCTCAGCTACATTATGAACACTTTTTTAACAGATTTTCTTTCAAGTGTTTTTTTGTCTTTTTTGCATTCTGTTAGTTTTAGTATTTAAATGTGACTGTATGTGCTTAATATACATACTTGATTAAGTGCTGGTTGGATGGTTTATGCCCAGAATTGTTTTTTTTTACAAAATCGCAGCCCATTAGGTTCTCAGCTCTTTGCTAATTAGAGAAGGTGATAGGCCTAAGGGTGCATGATAATGTGAAAGACTTATTTACGAGGGTCGTTTGATAAATAACTTACAAAACAGCGTCATTCTGTTAGTTTTTCAAATATTGAAAATGCGATTTGTAGGGAATTTAATTCTGAGTAGCAGCTGTGAGTTTTATGATGATGATGTCATTGTGACGTCATTTAAATACATTAAATTCAATGACGTTGCCACTGAAATCGGCTCGTAACAAACATCATTCCATTATTGTATTTTTGTGGGCAGAGAAAAATTAATGCAAATCAGATTTATTCTGAGACGCATGCAGTATATTTGCAAGTGTTTTACGAACCGAACAGTTCACGTTTGGTGTAAGAAAATGCTAGATGGGCAGAAATTTGTATCATATACCGAGGTGCAATCAGTTGTTCTTCAGTCGCATGAACAGCAGTTCTTTGCAACGAGCATTCAGAAGTTTGCTGACAGATGAGACAAACATTAGAGCGAACTCGGACGATATGTTGATGAATGAAACATTAGTCTATTACATTTAAAGAAATGGTGTTAACTTGTTAAGTTTTTAGATTTTTTCTTCCTGAGCTCATGCTGTTTGTCACTTGCGAGTTATGGTAGATTACTGGTGGGGAAAATAATACACGTGTAAACTGGGTTCTATGAGCAGATGACATCACAATAATGTCGTCATCATCAAAAAAATTTGTACACGTGTTCAGTATAAAATTCCCTGGAAAATGTATATTTTGGATTTTTTTTAGATTTAGAAAACTAACGGAATGATGCTGTTTTGTAATTTATTTATCGAATGACCCTCGTAAATACTGCTTTGATTTATTTAAGTGCTATACTGTGTTAACTGGGTTTGTGAGGATCTTGGAAACGTAGGAACCTTCCTTGCTATACTTTCCGGGCAGTCTGGCTACATTAAGTGAAATGAAGGTACATGTATATAATATGTTTATCAGGAAGCATTCTATGAGGGTGAGTGGAGTCGAATGAGTGCCAGGGATCGTGCTAATCTAATGTATAGGTACGTATGCTTCACAAACTTTCTTACTTATTTCACGATTTGCTAGCATCTTATCTGTGTTGCGCATGAGGCTTTTTCTGAGCAGCAGGGCTTAATTTTTGCACTGTGTAGTATTTTGAAGAAGTTTTGATAATTGTTGGGCCTGAAATTCTGAAACAGCCCTCCAGTACTGTTTATCTGAGGCCAACTGGCAATAACTTTTATTACTGTTTAAGCAGTTGCCAAACTTTTCTTTTTATGCGCGACAGCAGCTACTGCTGTAGCACGTCTTAACCGTCACAATTTAGCATGGAAAAATTTAAGCATAGGAAAAATTTGCGATTTTTAACCAATACTGAAATTCATGCAGTGGATATGGCGCTAGGCATCATCCGTCATCGAGTCTAAATGAAACATCGTTGTGAACTTAGATTCCGTTCGCACCGAGCCTTCACACATGCATCGCTGTTGCGCATTTCCCTTTGCATTAGCTGGACTTTTCTTTCTTTTGTTTAGGTGCTGAAGACATGATGCATTGTTTACTTTTTGCTTATGGAGACTAGCGGTTGCGCATCAAAGTGCATACGGCTTTTGTGGTAACCCACCTCAGAGCTCTGGAGCGTCACCTGCCATATTGGGATCACACCGTGTTACCTGCCACCCAACACAGCCATACCCCCAGCCGGGCATGTTGGTACTACATTTATTTGTCCCAGAGGGATAGAAGGCTGAGTTGCCATGTTGGATATTGTTGCTGAAGGCTGGTGGATCTAATGGAAGCTCACAGGGAAGAGTTGTCGATGATCGAGAGTTTGGACTCAGGAGCCGTTTACACTCTGGCGCTGAAGACTCATGTCGGCATGTCCATTGACGCGTTCCGGTACTTCGCCGGCTGGTGTGACAAGATTCAGGTCTGTTGCCAAGAGAATTAGTTCAGCAAACTGTTGTCACGTTTGTGCCTCTGTATATGTTAGATAATGGCAAGTACATGCGTTTCAGTGTTTTGCATTACTGAGGGCCTCCGTGCTTACATTTGTGCATCTTGAAAAAAAGTTTGTCACCAGAATAAACGATGTGTTTCAGTCATATTTCGATTTGTATGTATCATATGTATGATATTTTCAAAGCATACTTTTGTATCATATGTGCATGATACTAATTATATGCAGTTGTATTGAACTACGGTTTTGGTCATTTTTCATGATTTTTAGGAACTGCAGCATACATGTTTAGTAGTATTGACAGTGGCAGTAAGTAATATTTGTATAACATTGGCAGGTGCAGCCTGAGTCCTGCAGAATTGTGGAAATGTAAAAAAAGTGTTTGACAGTTTCACAATGAATGGCTTAGTAGTAGGGCTCACAGTTTTCCGTGGGCCGCAGAATTTGCCCTTTTCCATGGAATTTTGATATTGCCGTGGAATTTTGCAGAATTTTGCAGAAGTTGAGAAATGACCAATGATTGGTACGATCGTCGGCTTGATGACGTAATTAGACTGACCATATCACGGAGAAAAATCAAAATAAACTGCCGAAAACTGTGTCTTTACTAATAATTATTATTGTAATATGGCACAGTGGTAAATAAACGCAATGCGACTAATTGACAAATTGCACTTTTGAAAAGGAAAAAGATTGGTAATTTTTTTTTGTATGTTGATAGCATAACTGAGCACCATGCCAGCCTCCGAAAAGTGAAGTTTTTAACAGAATAGAGCTTAGTTTACATACAAATGGAAGGCTGCGGTAAGCTGTGGAATTTTGTGAACTGGCCCGTGGAGTTTGGCAAAATTTTCCGCGGAAGACTGTTGGCCCTACTTAGCAGCGTACGTGTAAATTATGGCCTACTCATCATTTCATTTTGTTGCTGTTTCTTTTGACTTTATTGAAATAGTTTCTGGATGTGCTCAGGGTAAGACCATACCAATCAGTCACGCTCGGCCCAGCAAAAACTTGACGTTTACGAAACGCGAGCCAGTCGGGTAAGAACCATTTGTGGCTTGTAAAAACTTGGAATTTACAGTTTAGAAATAAACGAGTATATTTGCCATTGTTGACAAAATGACCTGCAGCCTTGAGGCGCCCCACAAATCACTTCAGAAAATTCCATGTGCAACTTGCATTTCTCATTGATTGATGCAAAACTGAATTCGCAGTCTGAAATGTTGAACCAAAATGAAACGTTTTGCGGCACATTTTGTGGCACCCTGTCGCACACCATAATATTAAAGTTTGTCTACTGCGTAGTGTCTAGTATGTGTATAGTAAAGAACTGTTAGTGGTTTTTCTGCGTTCTCTGTTGCTTTGGATGAGTGACAGCAGGGCATCTGATCTTAAAAAGTTCTGACATGGCAGCCAGCAAATTATGCTGTCGGGAACTGAGGCCAAGCTGGAATAGCTTCAGTAAAATTGCCAAATTGTACTCAAAATGAACAGTGCTAATGGTAATGTTACGGAATGCAGCAGAATAACACCTATCTGTACAATGATCATTTTCTCAGTTAATTGTTTAGCTGATGATTGTTTTATTCTGAAAACAATGTCTCTGCCCTACATCGAGTTCGGTTACCACTGGTATCGGGGACTGTTCACTGGTATACAATCTCAGTGTCTGACCAAGCCAGTCATGCCAACTCAGCCTGGCCGTCTATTCGTGGATAGGCAAAATGAGTACTGGTGGTGATTGCAGCAATCACTAGGAAAGAAGTGGCAAGTTTTGCGTAACGTACAGTCCTTTTTACCAGGACTGCTCTCATGCTGACTTAATCAGTTAAAGATGCTGGCTGTTAACAGCTGACTTGGGCTGTATCTTAGCTTAATTGTATTTAAGCGTTGCCAACTTAGAACTCTACAAAGCTAATGTGCTTCCATGCAGTTGACCTCAGTCAACATGTATGGTAAATTTTTTGGTTCGTATATAGAAGTTGTGGCTCTGTTTGTTAGGGTGTGTGCAATAATAACTCCATGGAACTATCCGTTGATGATGCTTGCGTGGAAAATGTCGGCCTGTCTTGCTGCCGGAAACACTGTTGTTTTGAAACCCGCAATGGCATGTTTTATTTGCTTTATAATGGCAGATTTTCTGCTTGTTTTTAAAGCAATAGCAACAAAGTGTAAAATCTTTATCTTGCTGTACAAGATTACTATTGATGATGTCATCGACATAAAAGTATAGTTAACATATTTGTTGGAATGGAACGATAAACGATTGAAGTAATGTGGTCGCGATGTGTAACTGTTGAGCACTGATAGTCATTTACTTAATGAGGGACGAAAATATTGAAAGTTATTTGTTAAGAACTGTACAATTTATAGGATACATGCAATATGGTTCAAAATGTCATACACATTAAGCACTAGTGGGGTAGCTTTGCTGACTGGAAACTGATATAGACATATAAGCATCAAAAAACTGTGCGACATGTAGGAAACATTGCTTTTACAAGTAGGGCTTACGACTTATACTTGTATAAGCAGTGGTTCGGTTGGTGGCGTGGCGTAGTTGGTAACGCGTTTCAGATGAAACGAAGTTACTCTACGCCGGGCCTGGTTAGTACTTAGATGGGTGACTGTCTACAGTACGGAGCCAGCCAACTAAGTCAACTCAGCCTTCTACTTTCTGTGGGATGGTAAAATGAGTACTGGCGGTGGTCAAGGTCATCGCTAGGGAAGAATCGGCGAGTTCTGCGCAACAGTAGGCCCTGTGGCCAGGATTGCAAGTGTACCAATCTAGTCGGTTAACCCGGCCGACTTGGGCTGTATGCTGGCTTAATTGGGCTCAGCCCTCACCGGCTCAAAGTGCCGTCATGGGGATGAGCTCCCACGCAACAGGCTTAGTTCAGCTTTGCTCTCTAGTGCCTATGAGAAATCTTCTGCTTCTTCTTACGACTTGTACTTGTATAAGTAGTGTAGTGAGTGATTTGTGTGGAAATGTGAGTAGTAATTGAGATAAATATCAAATAGTTGCGTGTATGCTTTTATCAGCATAATTTTTTAATCTGTTTTATATTCACGTGTTTTTGTATGGCTTGTTAATGTTGTTGTTTGTTGTGAGTAATGCACAGTGAGACAAATAATTTGTAATATTATTGTTCACAGGTGACTCCATTGACGTCGCTGAAGTTTGCCGAGTTAGTTGTGAGAGCAGGTTTTCCCCCAGGTGTCGTCAACATACTTCCCGGCTCAGGTGCGTGGAATCCCACATGTCACTTTTGTTTTTGTTAAATATATTTATACTTTGCTTTTATGGTTGCTGGTCTTTTGTTTCTTCGTACCAGTCCATTTGCTCATGAGAGAATGTTTTCTCACCAATAGTCAGCATCTCCAGTTACGGATCAGTTCGTCTACCGAGGATTGCGAGTTGTTGTAGTCGAGCAGCCGGGCATTTTCTCAAGGCAGTTGTAGTATTTGTAGTGATGGTAGCTTTGATAACAGATTGGATTTGTCACTGCTTTTCATAGTATGTTGGTGGCGTAGCATAGTGGTTAGAACGTCGGTCTTGGCCGGCGGACTTTCTTTATCCTGCACTAGACTGATGGATGGCTGCTTGACCACTTTGTGGGTACGGCGTCCGCTATCAGTCAACCAACAAGGCCAACTCAGCTTGCCATCCCTCCGGGATCGGTTAAGCGAGTAGTAACCCATTATATGGGTTATGGAAGGTGGGGACCTTTGTACAGCTGACTTGGCTGCCTGGCCGGCTGGTGCGCCAGCCTGTGTTTACAGGCTGCTTGCGGTGGCTGTGCGATCAACGGCTCTGGTTAGTGACAAAAAGCGCATTAGAGGTGTACGTCGTACACGACGATGCGCTATACAAATTGACAACCTTTGCCTTTATGTTTTGTCATGAAGTTTTTGTTTGGTTTGTTTGTAGGTTCAGTGATTGGTGAGGCGTTATCGAGTCATCCGCTGGTCCGCAAGGTGGGATTTACCGGATCAACACCTGTCGGAAAAACCATCATGCAGAGGTATCTGCAATGTAATACCTGTAAGATCATCATCTCCATTATAATCATTATTATTCATCATACTTAGACAGCTTTGCTGTGTGTTTACTATTATGTTTAGATCTAGTTTAAAAGCCATTTAGTCAGTTAGTTGATTGGTTTCTGTAGATCTTCATCTAATTGTTGATAGATTGCTCTGGCATATTTTTTGTTTGTTGTCAGCCTGTTCTTGATTTGTCTACCGTGGAGGGATGGAAGGCTGAGTTGTCTCGGATGACTTAGGTGGTTGGATATATGCCAAGGTGTATGCCCTGACGTACATTGGTTTAATAACAGTTGTACTTAGTCCGCTGAAGATACTTGATTTTGAGGCATGACTTGATCTGGCCTATTGGAATAAGTTGATTTTCTGGACCTGGTATTGCTGTAATAGCAGGACGATATCAAACCTTGCTCACCCAGTCACTTGTCTATTACAGGAATGTTAGGCCTTGGTCTGGCCTTAAGGACTGAAATTGGTAGCCTTGGTCTGGCCATTGAAGGCCAAGGTTTTGAATGGCAAGGCCAACGCAGGCAGAATTACTGTGCTTAAGCACCAAGTGAGTTTGTTAGCTAGTCATTGCTTTATTGCAACACAAGTGAAACCAGAGATTTAAAGATTCATGAAACACAAGTACGTGACAAAAAAGAATGAAATTTAAAAAGTATTTTCTGATGACTTATATGCTATACATTCGGTCTCGACCTCGGCCTTGGCTTCTAATGCTGTGACGTTGGTGTTGGTGTGGACTTGGAGGTATCGTTGCAGCCTTGGCTTTGGCTTCGGCTTCGTACCTTGTGGCCTTGGTAACATTTCTGGTTTATTATCAGAAGCATGAATATGCCAGTAGTGTATATGTCGACATGCTGTGAGGAGTGATGATGCGCTGTTACAGTGCAGCCAGGAGCAACGTGAAGAAAGTTTCACTTGAGCTTGGCGGAAAATCGCCGCTGATCATTTTCAGCGACTGCGACATCGACCGAGCCGTCCGATTTGTGAGCATGAATTTGAATCGGTTTTCACCTCAAGAGTTAAGATTGTTAGAACTGTGTGGCTGTTTGTGGGGACTCGTTCTAGTGCTACAGGGCGTCAGTTGCGTCACCTGCCATATGGGATCACATGGTGTTACCTGACACCCGGCACAGGTGAACGTGCCCTGCCATAATCCCAACCAGACAGGCCAGTACTTGATTTACATATCCCGGAGGGATGAAAGGCTGAGTTGATCTTGTTGGTCTGTTATATACTGAGATGGTTTACCTGTGCACAGACAGTTACCCGTCAAAGTCAAACTCACAACCTTTTGATTAAAAGTATGCTGCTTTACCATTATGATGGCAAGGCACCGATGTGTCGTAATGTTCTGTATATTTGTGTTACTGTGTTGTGAATTAGCAGTAACATAGTTGTGATAAGTCACCCATGCATCTGCTGACCGTGGTCGGCGTTGCTCAACCTGGTTGTGCAGGCTTGCAGTGGCGTCTTTTTCAACAAAGGAGAGAACTGTATAGCTGCTGGTCGACTGTTTGTTGAGGACAGCCTGCACGACAAATTCATTTCTCTCGTGGTGAGCTATACTGTCGGAGTTTGTTAGTTCTTCTGTGATTTTCTTCACTACTGCTATTGAAAACAATGATCCTTGGCAGGTACTGAGCAAAGCTTTAAGAGCAGGTTACATAAATGGTGAGACATTGTAGTACTGTAAAGGACTGGCTACAAAGCTCTTCTCACAAGTGTGTTTTAGGAATACATGTAAACAGTTGTAGTATGTAATTATTTGTTGCTTTTGGTTTCTTTCAGTGTTATATTTACACGGTTGGTCAATGCGTGATGAAAGGAACTTGTCGGACTGTAAAGAGTTTTGCAGCAAAAAAATTTTTTTCTATATTTAGATTCTGCCTAACCAGAATTAACTATGAATACTTATAGCAGGTCAATCAGACATCGAAATAGATGTTTTAATGGTGGTTTTTTTATATGCCAATGATTGTGTTGGTTTGTTGCTTGTGTGTCATTGTAATGATGTATTATTTTTGCTAAGTTTGTCAGTGGTGTTATGAATTGTTTCGGTTTAGGTGGAAGAAGTGAAGAAGATGAAGATTGGAGATCCGCTTGACACTGACACCAATCACGGACCGCAGAATCACCGGTACTTTCCGATGTTTAGTTGAGTTAATTTATGTATTTTTAAGCTACTATGGAATTGTTCGTGCCTCCAGACTTCTTTAGTTTTGGGTTTATTGCTGTATTTTTGTTGAGACATTTTTCTTGGGGTGTTATTAACTTAAATGAATGAATCTGGGCACTGCTCTGAATTTGCATCAAACTAGGAAAATATGTCAAACAAGTACCAACATATTATGCAGTCGTCTGCCTAGGTAAATCTGACCTTTGGCCTTTTCAGCTAAAAATGGCACCTGGGTTATTTTTTGCCCCGAGGAACATTCACACCAATTTTGGTTGTCATGGCATAGCCAGAAATTTTAATTGAGGGGCTCCATCTCCCTTCCCTCCCCTCCCCTTTCC
>Ga0209671_1008804_pt1 | contig 10569 bp, 6 predicted proteins | sample WorMetHERISLAND2_2_FD_187401 | JGI IMG/M metagenome (GOLD analysis project Ga0209671, IMG submission 187401) | Marine gutless worms symbiont microbial communities from Max Planck institute for Marine Microbiology, Germany - Olavius geniculatus... | ecosystem: Host-associated > Annelida >...
ATGTTTAATAATAACACTACTGCTACTTGTCCACAAAATGTGCCAGTGAAAAAATTTTGAAAATCGGTCAATATTTGACGAAGATATGGACAATCACAAAGTGGGACGTTTTTTGAGACACAGTGTAAAGACGATTCCACTCTAATGAGTGCACTCAGTTGCTATCCGCTATAGCTGCTATCTGCTAGTCGAGAAATCGTTTAGAGTGTTTAGAATGTACTACATTCTTTTTGTCGTATGCTCCGACTTTAGTCAGGGGGCTTAATATTATTCTGCTTAGTTTTTTCGCGCAGCAAAAACACGAAATTTGATGTCACCAAATGCGGTTTCCGGGTCTTTATTTGGAAACTTCGTGTAAATCAATCAATCAATCAAGTTTATTTCAGACAGAAACGTCCATAGCACACAGGTAAAATAATAAAAGCAATAAAAGTGGTAAAAAAGAACACTGCTGGAAGAGCTACGCTACTCCCCGCAGACCTTTTGATTGTTGGCAACTTGGCTGGAGAAAGGAACAGCTGTTCCTGTTTCTTGTCCTTCTGAATACCGGTAGTCATCGATAGCTCGTTCAGTCGTTCTGCTCATTCTAAAACAAAAAATCCGACTACGCTGCAGTGCTGCGGAAGCGACAACGCGTAACGAGATCTCGACGGCGACGTAATAACGCCTCAATTAGACTTATTGCGACGCTTCTTTAGCTGTATTTGCGAGCGCATCGTAGGCCTAGGCTGTAGCATGCAGCTGTAGTGAGTGTGGCAGGGCTGCTGTGGTCACTCTGCACCCGCTGCCAAATAGCCTACCTAATTGATGCTTGAATGACGCCAGTAGGCCCAACTGTTAGTCCCAGGCGCTGTAACTGCTGCATAGCAGCCGCTGAAGCTCAAGTGCTCGCTTAATGTCGACGGTTTGACGTCAATCAACACTCGTCGTTTATACTCACATCACGTAAACTAGTCATTAGTGTAGCTGTTGTGCCAAAGACTTTAGACATAGCAGACAGGATTCAATAAATATACGACGACGACACGATGTCTGGGAAGATGTCGTGTGTTGAACTGCTGCTGCTGCTGCTGCTGGCTTGCCAATGTCACTCTGAACAACATCATCAAGGTAAGGGCTAGTCAGTGACGACATTTAGTCTCAGGTAATTGGATTCGATTAACGTTTATTATCGTTAAGGCGCGCGCAAAGCGACGTAACTGAACTGAACATAACTGACAAGGTTTAGTTTTTACGCGCGAAAGCAGCTACTGCTTTAGCGCGTCTTAGCCATCGCATTTCTGTCTGTCCGTCCGTCCGTCACACGGCTAGATCAGTCAAAAACGGTGCAAGCTAGGATCACCAAGTCTTTACCATCGGCTGCTAGGAAGACTCTAGTTTCAAGATCCGTAAAGCTTTTACACAAATTTGAAAGGGGTCACCCCGAAGAGGGGTGCTAATGAGAGGGGGTGTGGAAATTTGCGATTTTCAGCCAATAATCGCCATATCTCAGTACCTAGGTTACTATTAATCACTAATAAGAAGTCGTACACTGGCTCTCGATTGGCGCCAAAATCAATGACCTTAGATAACCTTGAACGCCAAAATAGTGGGTTTCGATGGATTTTTGGCGATTTCGGGCTATACGAGACGCATTTCAAGAGCGAATTGCGCCGAAATCAACTGAGATAGACAAGGTCAAGCTGCATATGAAATTTTTAGCATTGAACGTAGATTTCGGCGGTCCAAGTCTCGATTTTCTAGGTTCAAGGAAACCTGCGCACGAGGGCATCAAAGAGCGGTACCTCCGATAAAAATCGTTATTTTACCATTGTTGGCCAGTCTTTCGTGAAAACGGCTGTAGATCACCATTGGCATGCTGCCTATCACAATAAGCACTATAGTGACGAGCTTTTTAGTCCTATCAACATCGATGATTTTGCAAAGACCCCGAACTTCCAAAATAACGCGCTTTATTGATTTTTGCGATCTTCGGCTGCAGCGCACACTTCAAGAATGGATTGCGACGAAATGGCTGGAGATATACTGACAGTTTTGCGAACAGAAACTACTATTATGCTTTTTGCGCGTCTCGTGAGCATTAGCTCAAATTTATTGTTTTACGAACTGACTTATGGGCAAGCAGTAGCCTAATGCATTACAGTAGCCATCATCTAGCGGCGTCGGTGACTACGTGACTACGCGCTCGTACGGGTCAACCAATGACCAATGGGCTCGTTATGCTGCCCCATAAGACAGAGCATTTGCAAATGTCCGAAACCTGTTAATGGTAAACTATTGCGTTGATACACTTTGGGCGTAATGCGCCATGTTATTATTTGGGAGGGTGGTAGGACCCCTATTTTGGGAGAACATGTGTCCTTACCGGATGGGCGATGGTAGGGCCTATCGTCGGATAAAGCATTGATAAGTTTCAATAGGCTGTCAATGATACTCATGCCGCTAACTGAAGCGGTTTGGCCACAATTCGCAATGCAGGCATTTGGGGGTACAGTCTTTTACCCCCTTTTGGGAAAAATAGAGGAGTTGTAGCGGGTCCGACTTGGTACCACACGGTAGCCGTCGGATAACCTTACTTAGTTTAAACAGTTTTTGTACTTCTTACCGTTTAGCCACAACACATGCGTAACAGATGGCAACGCCAGACGACAGACAGACGACACACCGTGCCAAAGACTCGACTTAACGGTCAGCCAGAAATTGAGTTAAGTTGAGCCTGGTCGCACTTGTAACGGGTTGCGGGATAAATCGATACCGGGCATAAAAATAAACCAACAATTATTTTCATAGTAACAACGATCTTCATTGGTATGGAGTACCTAGGGATCGATCGATAGGCCTAGTCGTGTCCCTATTTGCTGCACAATCGTGCACACCAGATTCCCCTCGAGCCCAATACATAGGCCTTTTTTGTTATAACACAGGCTCGCCACAAATATTACCCAATGTACGTGCTCTGCTTGTCACTGCGTTAATCGTCGACGATTATTTTTTTATCTTTTTGTTGGGTTGTTGCATTTAGCAGCGTACAAAGTAGCGCAGATGACAAAAGCTATTTTAATGTGCATGCTTATTACAAGATTTGTGTATCATTGAACTTGATTTTGTGCAACATTAACTCATGACCGGTGTAGGCTATCTTTTGATGTTCCATGATTGTAAAAAAATAACAAGGTTCTTATCACGAAACTTGGCTGTTCTTTCAAGCTTGAAATTGACATTCCGTTTTAACTGTGATGCTGTTTTGAGTATTTTGTTTTTTTTTTCATTTGGTGAACAGTGTATACGTTGCGAGTTTCTGTGATTCTTTGCTTGTAGACCATAATATACTTGATTATTGTAATAACGTGCACACTAGACTTCCAACGTATAAAATACGTCGGGATTTTTTGTGTAGAAAAGGCGAAACGCGTTATGAAGAATAGAAAAATGTTTATAAACGTTCGTTACAACTATGGTTTACAGCGAAGATGGTGTGTGGATTTTATACTTTACAGAAACGTCAGATTTGACATCGGAACTGCGTACTTCCAGACGTCAAGTCGCGAATGGCATCCACAGATTCACTAGCGTTCGACAGTCGAAACATGAACCACCAGGTTATTAGAATCATGAGATTTAAAGAAACTAAGTTTTTTTAAAAAGGAAATGTATTTAAGGTCTTTTTAAAAAAAGGTTTTAAAGGATTTTAAGATACTTTAGATTTTTTCTCTTTAGTGTTTAGTGAACACCGTACACAAAATTACGATCGAGGAAAACATTTTGTACATCCTGTCCGTCATTATTATTTTTCGATAAATTACAGCAAAATGAAGTAATGAAAAATCGAGATTAAAATATAAAATAAAAAAAATATGTAATGAATTTTGTAACAAACAAAAACAAACTTTTGAGATTTTTTAGATATTTAGCCGACCGTATAGCGGGTGGCCTTTTTAAGTTAAGTAACGGTCGAGCTTATGGTACGAATGTGGTCGTCTGTCGTCCGTCTGTAACGGATGTATTGCGACCAGTATGCATTAAGTCGCAGGGAAAAACATTTTACACGAATAAGCCATGTGCCTTAAACCTAGTCATGCAAAATTTCAGCGATCAAGTGAAAGGGAAACATTTTGAAATTCGTGGTTGAGTGGACGGCGGAGTAGAAAAAATGTGCGTTTTATCAACGGAAAACTGGCCATATCTGGGAAACAGTGAGAGATACGGCCAAGGTTGCTACTAATTACTAATAGAAAGTGTCATATGCTCTGTCAGATAGGCCTAAGATGAAAATCATTGACCTTGGATTACTTTGAAAGCTGTTATGCGCTATTGTGGCTAAACGGTGTGAGATAAGACCTAGGTTACTGTTGATCACTAATAGAAAGAAGCATATTGGCTTTTAAATGACATGAAAATTATCGACTTTGGATGTCCTTAAAGGTCAGTACGCGGTATTGTGGCTAAACGGTGCGAGATAGGGCTTACGTTGCTATTAATCTCTAACAGAATGTAGCATACGCTCTTTCAGATGAAATGAAAATCATCGTATCATAGTACGGTCTGCTATCCTAGCGACAGCTGAACTTCTTGTATAGGAATTTAAAGAATCTAGGTTTTTCGGACTAATTTTCCAGCCCTAGATATACGCTATCTAAAGTTTCCTCTCATTGTGGTCGTCGATCTGTCCGTCTATTGTGCACTCGGCTTTGTTTCGTTATTAATGTGTAAGTCACTTTTGCTGATTTGTTTAAGATTTTAATACTTGTTGCAAAGTGACGTACAAAATCTGCACTCCGTACACTGAGGTTCTCTTTTGGCAACATTCCGCTGTGATACTTGACTGCTTTGGAAATGTTAGTCACGTAACCGCTTAAGCTTAGACGTTGGCTGTAAAGTGACATTTAAAATAGACGAAATAATTTGTCTCTCCGACTTTAAGTATGAGCATATTTTTTGTTATTTGGCAGCAGCTGCAGCAGGAGGAGGAAAGCCGTGGCGAGTGAAGTCATCATCCGCTTTTCATCAACTAGCACAGGCACTTGATTCGTACGTAGCTGCGTGCTTCGGTTTATATCTGAATCACTAATTACGTTCCTCTAATTACTTCCAAAACATCCATAATCACAAAGAAAAGTCCAAAATCACAGAATACCGTTCTGCACGTAAAATAGCAAAATCACACACACAAGTCGCAAAACAAACTGCAAACGTGAAACCAATGTACTCAGCGGTAAGTCTCACCTATAAATCGTATACCGCAGCATAACTGTAACCGACAGCGCGCAAGAACTGCTGTCTCGAGGACAAAGGCTGTTGGAACTTCTGCCATGCTCAAAAAGGGCCTTGCAAATGCATCCGAAACGTCATGAGGTTGCAAAAATGACAGGCCGGTGGTCTACTTCACTTCCAGATTTGTAGTCGTCTGTGAGACCTAAACGCTTAATATTGCGCCACAGTGCCTGACCAAAACGAAAAAAGCATGCATAAGTTGCGACAGATGGAAACGTCAAACAAAATACATTTGTTGCATCGATTTCGAAGTTAAAATGTGCAGAACGAGAATGAAACCGGAAACCGTTAACGCAATATCCCACACGCCGCCTATGATGGTTTGAGTCGTGCATAACACCGTTCAATGGATGCGTTAATTAGGCTAGGCTGACGTGTTGATCAATGTTGCGCCAAACTTTTAAAAACGCTGTTGCTGTCAAAACCAAATGTTGTAACTGCACGTCAAAAAATTATTAATTTAAAATAAATCTATCCAACAAGTACACATGCTAGTTAATAAATTATCACTGTAAAATAAACTTGTTGTCTTACGTGTAGATTACTCTGACTACTACTATGAATGAGCAGTTGTACAGTTGAAAATTCAAGTTTCGCAAGGTAGTGTTGTAACAGATTTTAATCAGGTGCAAGCTTAACTCTTGTAGCTTACCTTACCTCCGGGGTGGACAGGCTCTTACACCTGCCCAGCGCTGAGGCCGTATCAGCTCGGCCCAATGCGCGTCCCCGAATGTAACCTCAAGGTTACAGGTAGCGGCTATAAAGCCGTAGTCGGCTGTGAAGCCGAAACCAGCACAAAAGCACTGGTAACGTGTAGCAATCTGCCTACACAAGTTTGGTCAGCGCTTAGTTGGCTCCTCGCCTCCAGATTTTAGAAATTTTTCGGGTCATCGGTGCGAAGCCCCACCACCACGGCAAGGTGGCTGACCATGGTGGGGCTCTTGTAGCTTGTTCGGCAATTTTTTTCAGAACGCAAATGTGGAAGAGTTTTCGGTTTGAGTTTGGCTGTTTTTACTATTTTTACAGTGATAATTTTTCTAGTTCAGAATCCTAACAGATATGTTATATACATGGTGTAGTTCGTACGTTACCTACTGTTGCAGAGAGCAGTCGGACGGTAGAGGCAAGCAATTCGACAAAAAGCCGATCGTGACAACTCGACTGCCATTGCTGAAGAACAGAAAGAGATTCTACAGCGACTGGTGACAACTCGGTCCAGTTTTCGCATCTTTAAGCGCAAACTCCACTGCTTTGATTAATTGTGAACCTGTATGACAACAAGTCGTACAACGAGCTATATTACAATAGCTCGACATGTTGTGCATTTGTTGTATACATAAACATTTTTCTGGTTAAATTGTTAGACCTCGCGTTTGCTTATAGCCTTTTTGTGCAACAAATTTTCAACAAGTCGAAGTGGAGTTTTAACTATTCGGTTATAGGCCTATCTAGCAAACAAACAGCAAAAACATAGACATTTTTCTTGGAGAAATTAAAAGTTATTCGACTCGAGTCGTTCTTGCATTAATCACAGAGTCAGAAAACAGAAAGCTAAGAAATAAACGAGGAAAACGACACGGTTTCATTTTACAACTACAATTGGCTCGTCGTTGAATACAAAATGATGAAGTCTATTTCACTCGAAAACAACGCCGTGGGCAAGCACAAGATACAAAAGCGTTGTAAGTTCGCTTGTTAATGTAAGAAACAAAATATGAGAAATGTAACAAGTTTATAATTTTCACACGCGACAGCAGAATGCTTCGCGCGTCTTGGCCATGGCTTCGGCGTCTATCTGTCTGTCTGTCCGTCCGTGATTCGTCTGTTTGTCACACTGCTGTATTGTATCAAAACGGTGCAAGCTAGGATTACCAAATCTTCACTGTGGACTGCCCCTGGTACTCTAGTTTTGTGAGACGAAATCTGGTGCTGCTGGGTGAAGGGGTTCCCCTTAAACGAGGGCGTCAAAGAGGGGCACCTCCTCTAAGAGACGTTGATTTGCCAATATTGGCTTGTTTCGTGTGAAAACACTAATAGTTGCAGATAGGTAGAGACATGTTGCTTATCATAACAAGCACTGGTCACTGGCTTTTTAGTTTTATCAACATCGATGACCATGAAGGACCTTGAACCCCCAGAAGTGGGGGTTTTGGCGAATTTGGGGCAAATTTTTTGGTTGCAGCGCACATTTCAAGAGTGAATTGCGATGAAATGGCTGGAGATAGACTAAGACAACTTGCGAAAGAAATTTTCAACGTCAAATTTAAATTTTAATAGTTTAAGTCTTGATCCTCTAAGTTCAAGAAGGCTTGCGCACGTGAGCGTCAAAGAGGGGTATCCTCTAAAAACTGGTTATTTTACCGATATTGGCGCGTCGAACGTGAAAACAGTTGCACATTATACACAGCGACGTACATGAACTGAGACGCTCTAGTTTTTTGACCAATAGGCAAGTAAGGCGAGCCCACTATATATATATATAGTCATTAGTTGAAGCGCATATAGGCCCTATACGTTAGATGGTGCCTACTGTAGTGTATTACTTCTTGCGCGTTGGTCAGTTCGTCAAAAACTAAACCGTGTCACTTTATTTCAGTTCAGTTACGTCTTTCTGTGCACGCATTTAAATGTGCACGTGTACGTGAGCGACCGGCGGTGAATTACGGTAGCCGGAAATCCCGTGATGACTGTTGTATGCGCTATTATAATGACCTTTAGACAACTATGTGTATAGGCTGCTGCATAGCAATTTTTTATATGCAAACTAAGTGGGCAAATGCCCACCCACTCGGACAAATCGTTCACCTATTCCAGGCATCTTGCCCAAATGGGTTGATCCATTATTTTCGTTATGCGGTAGAGGTAGTATGCTTACCTCTAATAAATTAAAACAATTCCATCGTCATCGTTATGAAAGCCTGGTTGGTGACTTGATACGATACCCAATGAACTCACCTGCAGCAATGTAGGATTTCAGAAAAATTTCCGGAAGTAACCGTACGAACCCCAAACTCTGCTTTAAAACCAGTCAAAAGGGGGCAAAAAGGGGAGGAAAGGAAAAATACATGTAAGAGATAGGGGAAGAGAGGAAAAAGGGAAGGAGAATAAAGTTCATTGGGGATCGGCCACCCACCGCGGAATCATGGTTTGAAAAAGTAGGCGGGGTTGGAAGTTGAAATGTTCCGACAGTCACTGCAAATTTCTGACAGAATTCAAACATATAGTTCCAAATTTCCGACAGCGAAAATTACTGATGTTCCAAATTTAAATTTTACTCCTAAATTTTTCCAAAATGAAAGTTTGTAGCCTCAATTTTTGCATTTTTGAACAAACATTTTTCGACAGTCCAAAATTTAGGGGGGAGAGGCAGGACCCCCTCCGGCAACGACGCAACAGCCCACCTACTAATTTCGACTTAAAAGTTGCACTGGTCTACTGCGGGCTTCTGCACAACAATCAGACCGTAACTGCCCAGGGTTTTGCCGCAGGACATTAATAGGCCTATACTCAACGGTATTGAAATACCGTTGAGTATAGGCCTATTAATGTCTGGGGTAGAGCCCCAGCCGAAATCAAATTTGGTGCATTTTAGCCTTAAAAATATGACATCTAGTGGCAACAATTTTAACGACTTTTATGAAAATCAACAGACCAAATATAGTGCAGTTTAAACAATAAATGCAAATAAAGCACATTGGTTGCCAAGTGAACAAGTTAGTCATTATGGCCACTGATAGAATCTGGTGCAAACATTAGCGGCCATTTGTCTAAAATTGTGGCTATATTGTGCATGCTGTTTTGGAGGTCAATGAATTCAATAGTAGCCGAATAACTTATTTAGACTATTTAATGTGATCTCTGTACACATGGACTTGATGGTGAAAAGTATCGACAATGAGTTGGCCAGTTACGGAGTCTGGGGTCACTGTACAGGGTCTGGGGCAAAGCCCATCCAAAATCGAATTTGGCGCAATATAACATCTGGCGACAACAATTCTAATCATTTTTTTCGGATAAATCACACGAACTTATTAATTAGCAGAGCCACTGTTGCTGCCCATATCTTGGTCTCTAGTGAGCAGAGTGTCTCCAAGCTCCAGGCACTTTTAATTCCCTGATATTATATACCCAGAGTTTTTACGGTTCGCATATTTTGCAGCATGCCCATCTGTAATAAATACAATTAATTGCGTTATTATTACCGGTATAAATACTTATTGCATATATATCTTTTAGCCGCCATTGGAAAGTGCCGCTCGGTGCGCGCACCCCCTCGCTACGCCACTGATCACATGAGATAAAAGCTTTTTTATTCTCTTTATCCTCTTATACAAACGAACATTCAGAAAGTCAGAAACACTGACAACACAACGAAAAGTACTAAACGAAACATTTAAGAAGTCCAATCGTAGATTGTGCGTTTGCAAAACAGTTTTCAAGGAGAAAATAATGAAAGCCTACAGCCTGCTGGTACGAAAGATTCGCGCGAACGAAGTGGCGGCGCAAATGTACGAGGAAAGAGCGCTGCAGATAAACGAATTGAACGACATACAATACAAGTACTCGCGCAACGACACCCAGTCCGCTGAAATTCTGCTCAATATTGTGCTGATGGGACCAGCTTCCGTCTACCGCTCGTTTCTACGTGCGCTAGAGAATAACAACCAGTTTGACGCCTACCTGCTACTAGCCGACGACGGTCTGTACAAATGTCTTTTTCTGTGCTTTTGTTATTTTTAATGATAAATGTAATTTATGTGAACTACGACGAGCTGTTAAACAAACCAGAAAACATTCCACTCCTGGTGAGGATAAAATTTCTTACAAAATGTTACAGCACCTTTCAAAACGGTCTCTTGGCGTTTTGTTCATTATGTACAATAAGATTTGGCAGGACGGTGTTTTTCCGGAGGCTTGGCAACATTCTGTCATTAAGCCAGTACTAAAGTACGGGAAACCTCCTGAAAGTATTTCGTCTTATCGTTTTAGTCTTACATGTGTATTCGGTAAGATAATGGAAAACTGGTAACAAACAGAATTTCATATTATGTGGGAAAAAGAATTACTTGCAAAAGTTCAAACTGGTTTTCGTCCAAGATACTGTCGAGTCACCGTCCTGTCGCCAATGCGAATGATCGTCACCATCCCGATCAGCTTCTCTTCTTTGCATTGCTGTTCTTCTTCTTACGGTGAGATCTTTCATCGACGAGGACGCTTCTGAATCAGACAGCTGCTCTGTCTGGTCACGGTCTTCAGAAGAACTGACATGTAATTTCTTCAGGGTCATTTGTAGGTCGG
>Ga0209671_1008805_pt1 | contig 10568 bp, 6 predicted proteins | sample WorMetHERISLAND2_2_FD_187401 | JGI IMG/M metagenome (GOLD analysis project Ga0209671, IMG submission 187401) | Marine gutless worms symbiont microbial communities from Max Planck institute for Marine Microbiology, Germany - Olavius geniculatus... | ecosystem: Host-associated > Annelida >...
AAAATGGCATTCTTTTTCTTTCTTTGATAGGTCAGTCAAATGGTGATCTGTTTAGATGAAATTCTCACCATTTGTAGCTGAAGAAATACTTATTCAAAATATTTCAACAAAATGTGGCTGTTAATTAAATATTCTTTGCTAGTCGTGATGTAATGCTGATGTCATAATGCATCGTGAATACAAGCTTGCTTGTCTCAACTGGTGCTGACACTTGTTACCCTGCTTTGATGGTGAATTTTATCTGGTTCACTGATGAAAAATTTTCATCGTATCAGCAATAGTTAACACAGGAGCATGAAATCAGGTGTTTTGCGATTTAAAAACTCAGCCAATTTGCAAGCGGTGTGTGCTGGTGCACTGTCATGCTGGAAGTTGTAAAAGTCAAGCTATCCCCACAATTGCATGAAAGTGGTCGTTTTAGGCGTTTTTGTGGCTGCAGTGGTAAAACTTCAACAGTTTGTCATTAGCGACCCCAGATAAAGTTCACTGTCGATGCAGGGCAGCTATTCAGCAAATTACAGCACTGGTTGTGACAAACCAGTTTGTACTCGCGACACTATGACGTCAGCATTACATCACGACTAGCAAAGAATATTTAATTAACAGCCATATTTGTCCAAATATTTTGAATTAGTATTTCTTCAGCTACATTTGGTAAAAATTTCATGTAAATTAACCATCGTTTGAGTGAATTATGAAAGAAATAAAAAGGGTGCCATTTTTTATGAAACACAATGTATTATGTCCAGAACATTGTGATGCATGTTTTTTTGTAAAATAGAGGCATTGTTGGTTTGTTGGGAGGAATGACAGGAACCATGTCTACTATGGTTCTTGTTTGTCTATATTTTTGTCCATTAATCTGTCTGTCAGTCCTATACTGGCTCCTAACTCAAAACTATAAAGTGCATAAAGCCGAAATTATTGTGAATTTTTTCAGTGTAGCAGTAGCCAAGGTGTTGATTTTCAGCAAACTGTTAGCACTGGGCTGACATAGTTTCGAGTTTCTTCCCAGCTGAGAAAATAGACAGTGAGAAAAAAGAGTAGAGCAATGTTGTTATGCATGGGGAGTGTGCTGACAACATTTATTGCTGTGAAACACGAAGCTGCTAGTTGTTGGTGCCTGATTACAGTGACTGTGCGTAATGGTCCGTGATTAAATGGCTTGTAGTCGCTGGTGATGGAGGATCTTCTGCAGGATGAGTCCTCCACTCATCGCTGTATAGTGAAATCACACGGGCATCCACGCGACAGTTCCCGCTACAATGCCGATGCAACGCCGCTGTTCCTGTCGCAGTCGTGTCCTACGAGTATCATTGACCTGCCAGCACTGGCCATGCCTCCCTCGTTGCCTTCCTCGCTTGATCGAGATCCCGAGAACGTCTTTCTGATGGCGTCAGTTTCTCAGCAGCAGGCAAAGCGCAACATGCTGGCAGCCGGTCGCAGCCGCAGCAGCAAAAGCACGTCGTGAGTAGTTGATTTTGTGACTATGTAGTGTTTTGTAATCATATAGTGTAATTCTGTTATGTGCTTTAACTTCGGCTAGGGTTAACGCAGAGTGCTTTTACTTGTGTCTGGTGACAGGTAACACCATGTGACTTCAAGGGGCAGGTTTTATAGCCCCAAAATTAACTTGTTTTTGACTCCATTGTTTGGACAAGTGGTGGGGAATCTAGCGTATAAAATCTGCTTTGACAGTTTATCTCAGGTGGTATTTTTAGGGGGCATTTGGGTATTTAGGTTACCTTGAGTAGGTCCAAAGAAGTCAGTTTATTAACATGAACTGAAAGTTGCAGAGATGTACATTACACTAAATTTCCCTTTACTCTGCAGGTGTTGTTTTTTAAAGAACGACAATGCTGGCTATAAAGACAAGCCTAAGGGATGAAAATGACTTGTAAAAACACTATGCATTATTTTCATTTAAAGATCAGTGTATTGAAAGAAGTCTGTGGTGATTGTTTCATGATTTTATAGTTTACTTGAATATTAACTTGTCATGTCAGCCTAGCATTTTGTATTACGCATAGAAAGCTGTTTATTGTATCAAGAGTTTTGATACATTGTGGATTGTAATACAGGGTGGGCCAAAAACGTGGCACTTTACTTTTGTTCATATCTTATTGATCGATTTTCAAAATTCTTTCACTGACACACTCGGCAGACAATTTGCAATAACACGATTATTACATATCTTGCCACACCATAAATGTGTCTTTACACTACCTTGTGAAATATCAATGAAATATGCATATTTAACGATAATAACAAATAAGCATTCTGGTAAAATTGGAAAAAACACTTCAGACTAACATTGCAGTGAATGATCTGTGTGACACTAAACTGTGCGGTTCTAACACAGTTTGGTGTCATACGGATTATTCATCAATGTTGGTCTAAAGTGTTTTTTTCATTTACCTAAATTTTTTGTTCTTGTCATTAGTTTTTGCTTACATTTATATTTTACAAGGTAGTGTAGAGACACATTCACCATGTGGTGGGATATATAATAATTGCATTATTGCAAATTGTTCACAGAGTGTGCCAGTGAAAAAATTTTGAACATCGGTTAATGATTGGTGAAGATATAGACAAAAGTAAAGTGCCACGTTTTTTATGGCCCATGGTGTTTTTCTGTGTTTTGCAGTGAGTACCCGCAGGCTCCCCCGCCATCTCGCTGTAAATCTGCTTCTTCGTTAGTGAATGATGATCTCCTTGTTCATATCAAACTGAAGCTTGTTGATCAGAACTGCCCACATTTTGCCAGCAAACACAATTCTGTGAGTATACTGCTGCATTAAACGTTTTTTTTGTTAAGTGATTATTTCTGCTGTAGTATGTGTATGAGGCTGAACCATTGTTGTTTTGTGATATGTTGGTATATTATTCACATTAACAAGTTGGATTTTTCATGTTGATCCTAATGTTATGATGTAATGCCACATAATGTGATATTTGTGTTAAGTTTGGATGCTTACATCTGTTTCAGTAAAGGTATTTTTGGTAACATATGTGATAACTTTTGACTTATATCATAATGTAAGTGTGACAGCTTGACAAGTCTTCATTAAGCGTGCATAGTTGCTCTGTTCTGTAATTGTGCATTTCCTGCTTTGGCGTTTGGATGCACCTTTGCGTGTTTTTCTCCAGGCCGATATGTTCTGAACCTGTAGGTCTGTCCCTGTCCTCCAATAGACAGCTTTAGAAGATTGATGACTGTCTGGAGGATAACAGGGAAGATTATTAGAACTACCATTATGTTAATTACATGTGCACACGTAAAATGGAGTTCTTACAATTTAAGGTTCTCGTATTTTGTGTTTCTGTAAAGGTTAAACTTTCTGTTTCTTTGTTGTAAAGGTCAAACTTACTGTTTTGTTATTATGTGTTTGTGTGCATTCTGCCTGAAAAGGCTGTCCTCGAAATGACCTAAACTGTGTCGGGCGGGACGTTAAACCTTACTCATTCATTCATTCATGAACCTATAGGTCTAATCACTGAATTGCTGTTGTAGGTACATAGGTTTGTCGAAGTGTATTTCAGTTGTTTGGAGACAACTGTGAACCTGGAGACATGGGTTCTGGTTTTGGAGTTTATTGGAATTGGTGGCAAGTTTGTGAATCCGGAACTGTTTACGCGACTAGCGCAGCAAACAAGAATCGAAGAAATGGCATCAGGCATTAATGCGACTGGTATGCATCACTTCTCTTGTTTCGGTAAACAGTTTTAGTTTTTGGCATTTTAGTTGTCTAGCACCTTTGCAGTATCACTTTTGGAGGCAGTGCTTTCATGTAGTTTTTTCATGTGTTTGTTTGTAATGTTTTTAAGATATCTGTGACAATGTGGTGTGCATAATTAGATTTTTTTTGTATTATACTTTAGTCTCTATTGTATCTTTTTGGAATGTATATCTAGGCATTTGCCAAGTTTGCTTTGGTTACGTGACAGTTCATTCTGTAGTAAAACACTCTTGTGTAATGTTTTTTGTTGTTATTTTTTATGTTAATTGATTTTGTCTGCAGTTACTGTATTGTTTGTTTTTATTTTTGTGTTGCTTTGCTGTTTTTTTGTTAGTTGTGTGTAACAGGTGTGTGTTTTTAATGTTGGACAGCAACTATTAGTGCTTTGTTTATGCCTTGTTGTTCCGCTGTAATGTTACTTTGTGGAGCAGTGTATGAAATGTTTACGTGGGCTAAATCAGTTTTTAGTATTGTCGTTGTTTGACAACAGATCAGACAGGTGAAGATGATATAGTCAACACGGAGATGAAGCTGTCGATAGCCAGCTTGTCGTTGGTGCTTAACAAGCAGTTGCATGAGTTGGCTCGAGCTCAGGTCTCAAACATTGCTTCTGACGTCGTTGCTCGGGATGGCAACTTGGCAGTGACTGGTCAGCTAGGTTCAATGCTTCTGCAGGACACATCGCCACACGGATCGTTGTACAGAGAACGATTTGTTACCACTGGCAGTCAGGCTCTCGTCTTTGACGTTTTCAAGTATGACAGTTTCTCGTATTGTGCTACTTATAGAGTGCCATTTACTAGAAACGTCCAGGAGTACTAATAGATGTAATAGTAGGGCACTGTACGAAACAGTTCGGCTTTGAGCTGGCATTTGTTAAGTTTGGCATCATTATATTATTTTGATGAACAGGAAGACTGTCATAGCAGCATGTCCGGTAAAGCAAAAGCCTCCCTGTCAATACTACATATGTTCCTTGTGATTGCGGTGCAGTAAAATTTAAGACTGACAATAACGGTTCAATGATCAACTGGAAGTGCATCTGGACTTACTTTAACAGTTCAAATTGGTTTGCTCCAAAAATGGCCACTTAAACAGTAATGCTTTGACTGACCACGAATATCTTTGGAACAGATAGAGATATCGACAAATGGTGAATGGCGTTATCAACTACGATTTCTCCTGCATTGAACAAAAATTTTTAGTAAACTTTGGTCCACTAACTGGTAGTGGTGGCGGCAGTGCTAGAAATGGCAGTAGCAGTAGCGGAACAGTGACAGTAGTACGTGTATTCGTACTATTAAGTTAGTAGTAGTAGTGTGGTAGTTGTACAAGCACCAGTAGTAGTAGCAACTGCAGATCAGACGAATCAGTCAACCAACCAGTCATTTTTATAAAGCACTCTAAATGTGTAAATTTGTAATAAATGAGAAAGTTGTTCATCCTGTGAACTTTGCTGTTGTTGTAGGTATGGGACTCCTGACCCGGATAGCATGCGTGAATACGACGTGCACGTGAAGCTGACAATGTCGTCGGTGTGGTACGTTCACACGCATCATTTCATGATGGAGACTCTTGCTTTCGTTCAGAACTTCAACAAGCTGCAAGACATCCTCGGACGCAGCCGAGCTGTTGCGAGTGGCAAAAAGGTCAGCTTGTTATTCTTTGTACTTTGTATGAAAATTACCTGCTGGTAAATCTAATCTGTCTGTATTGTGTAATGCCAACATATGAGCCACTCGTCTGCTTGGCTTATTCTGTATTGGATAAGTGTATCTTTTTTGTAGTTAAGTCAGTTTAGCTTCAGTGTATATTCATGGCATTTATCACATTTATATGTACAAAACAGACTGCTAAATTTGTCCTCTTGCTTATACTGCTTTCTTATAGTTGCACCCTTTAATTTTTTTACTCTACAGCTGAGTTTAGTTCATTATTGTATTTTTTTTCTCATTTAGTGTTTGTCGGTTGAATTTTTTTTGGTCTTGTGCAAAATGACAGTCATAAGACTGTCTCTACTGCCAGCTGCTTTTCGCAGTCTTGTCATCTTTGTCCCGAAAAACTTTGTCACCGTTTTGGCTTGGTGTTATTTTAATATAGATTTAACTATGTGGTATATTATGTATTAATGAGTTCTGCCGTTAGCCCCATTTGTTGTTGTGCAGCTCTCCGATGGTGTCTTTCACAATGCTCGGATCAGTCTCAACATTGATGCAGGAGCACCAGTGATCATTATACCTCACAGCTCTCGCAGTAAAGATGTGCTCGTCATGGACCTTGGCAAACTGAATGTTAACAATGCATTCATTTACGATGGCCAAGAGGGTACTTTGTCCCATCGCTACAAGAGCTGTATGCCATCGCGAAGCGGCTTTGTACGCAGTTTTGTCTTAACGCCGGCTGCAAGCGCTTACAATAGCACGTTTGACCAAAACAATATTATGAACCGGAGTGTATACGGGAGCCTGGATGAGGACCTCAGGAGTTCCGCAAGCCACGAACATTCAGGCGATGGCAGCGGATCGCCTTCGGCTGTTCTGTCCAGCTTCTATTCGGCCCTCGGTGTCTCAGCAACTGCGAGTGTGTCGAGCTGCATAGTCCAACCCAATGGCTCTTCGCCGTGTGTCTCTTCATCTAGAATGGGCACCAGCACGTACCACTCTGTGTCTGCGGTGTCTGCTCGCTCTGCCGTCTTTCATAGTAACTACTCTTCTGATGATTGTGATGTCTACGCCTGTCTGCTGGATGTGATGCATATTGAGCTGTGTGACACTGAGGTCTACTCGGCTTGCTGGAAACCGCGTATGCTGGATGCTTCGCAGTCGACCGATGGCAACACTTCCAGTAACTGCCTCGTCTTCCAGTCATTTATCATTGAGCGAGAAGTATGTATGAGTCTGTCATGATTCACTGTAATGTTGTCAGTATGTATCGAGTAAGAAGTGGAATGTACATGCCTCACGTAGATGGAACAGTTGGGCAGTTACAGAAATGCCTCAGTCACTGCAGATGTTCAACATGATCGCTCTTCGCTGCTGTGATTGGGGCTAATTATTTTCAGAACTGTCCGATTGCTTGATCTGTGTAAACATGCATGTCTGCCTTTTGTATGCCACCCTATACAGTCAGTGCTGATGGAACTGGCAACAGTCAGTGCAGAATGGCGTCAACGTGTCACCCAATGTATTTGCCAGGATGCACGTTGAACTAAGGTCTAAAGTTTAAGCTAAGGATGTCTTCTAAGCATGTCGAGAAATTTGTTTGTCACACAGTTTAAATGAGGTGTGCCACCTGAGAAAATAAGTAAGTAAGTAATTTGTGTAGTGTGTTAGCTGTAACTAACCTGGACCACACTCGATGGTGGCATAACATAACGAGTGTATGGCTGTGAAGCTGTCTTTGCCATAGACAATAGTTTATGTGTTGTCATAACAAACTGAGATGCTGTGATTTGCATTAACATTTTTGCATTCAGTTTACGTTTGTTAAAACAAACAATGCATATATTATGTCAGTATAAAATATGCACACTGTAATAACTAAAGGAAATATTTAGGAGGCAAGTTTAGTGCTTTAACTGTTCATCTGTAGTGATTAGTGATACTTGTTGGAAACAGTTGACGTTTATTTTGTAGTTACTTTTGCTGTTTCGTGTAAAATACAATATCTTAAATTAAGTTGAAAGAATTGTATGTGGATTCATATATGTTTTTGTGCTTTAAACTGAAGCAAAAAATCCTGCGAGATAAGTGTTGGTTACATCTGCAAGTGGAGCGTAACCTCGATGGAGATATTACCCATGCTATTCCCGACATCAGCATCGATGGCAAGCTGTCATCGCTGCATCTGTCAGTTGACCCGGCGCAGTATCGGCTCATTCGTGGCCTGCTTGCTCACAACTTTGCTGAACCACTCGAGGAGTTTCAGAGCCAGTTGTTGCCACACTTCAAAGATCCTCGACCTCAGGTGCACTTCTATTCTGCTGCTTCTTTCTGTCCTAACTATTTATTCTAAGTTATTTAGTAAACTGTGTAGAATTTAATGCACAATCTTCTGTGGGTTTGTTGCAGCAAGACAGTGATGTAACATGTTATGTGCTTTATCAAATGATCACAGCACAAAAATTGCTTTTTGTATATTGAATATTGATTTGCCGATTTGCCGTTATTGGCTTCAAACACTAACTGGTACCAGTGCCAGATGCTTAAAAACATTGGCTGCAGCAGTTTTCAAAAGTTCTCTGTGGGAGATGGGTTAACCCAAAATTGAACAAGAAATATTATTAGATTGTGACCAATCTAATGTACTCCTTGCATGCATTATTTTCTCCTGTTTTCTTCTAAGTGCTTTTTTGTTCCTTTCGGTTTGTATAAGAGACTCGGCAGACCCATCTATTATTATACTAATAGTGACTAGCATCGAGATCATTACTGAAAATTGTCTCCTCGAAGTTCGTAAAATATTGCGTGATTTTACGAACTGAGGGAAAAGACTTCAATAGTGGTCGATGATGCAAGGCGCCGTTTGTCTTGTTACACCTTAACGCATGCATCTCTCTGGCACCGTTATCGAGATATGGCGCCTCAAAGATAATGGGGTCGCGACCTTGACCTTTGTGGTCACGTGACGTCATCGGTCACGTGATCGTTCGACTTGCGATGGGCAACTTCCTATTGGTGGTCCATTGTGGCCATGCATCTGTCTTGCACCGTTATCGAGATATAACCATTTGAAGTTTTTCCAGGAAGGCTCTTCCAGGAAGGGAAGTCGGTCGTCGGTCGGTTCTCAATATTAATATATTTCACTGATTTCATATACTCTATTTTGCTATGTTAGGAGTAAAAATAGACAAGGTTAAACAAACACCAGAAGTAGTACAGGTGTTCTTGTTTTCCGCATGACTGGTTAAAGTCAGGATTGTTGTTGTCATTAAAGTCATGTTAATTGGTGTTATTGGCATGATTCTGGCATTTGCAGCCGACACTGAGCAGAGAACTCTTTGTCACGCTGTCCATCTGCCTGGAGCTGGATGGTGTAGAGGTGGAGCTTCTGGTCTCACATGGAAACGGTTCATCGGAGTTGCCAGCGACTCTCACTCGGTTCAACTTCCAGCGTTCTCAGCTGAGGTTTGAGAGTCGGTCGGACGGGTCAAATGACATCGACCTCGTCTCACATGAAATCACCATCTCGGATACCAGATACCAAGGTACAGCTTAGTTCTCACTTTCACCAGGATGTATTGTACTACGCAGTACAGAAATTGATGAAAGATAGTCGATGTAGACAATTTTATGCACTAAATATCAGTATATTACTTCGTTCATTGATAGTTAAACTTTGAAATTTTTCTTTGTATATGTTTGATATGTACTGTATCTTGATTCTTGATCCATATTGAAAAGTCACCGTGCATGTTGCACACATGTCTGAAGTATGTATTTTTTTAGCTTTTTGATTTTTTTGGTTCAGCGACATGTATGTAGATTGTAGGCTTACCTGTTTTCAGTAAATCACTGAAATTCACTTTTGAAGAATTTGTCTTTACCTGGAGGTGAGTAACTCTGAAAAATTGGTTAGTCAGACACAAACACAGAAATTACAGTAGTGTTATTGTGATGTAAAGTATTTTCTGGCATGAAATATTGTCTGTTTCAGTTAGTGAAACTGTGTATGGTTTGAGTTTACTGGTGATAACTGAAGCAGAAGCAGAATATCACCATCTGTGGCTTATGTAAAAATAAAATAAATTTCTTCAAGTGTCATTTGACTTGCTAATAAGTTATCAGCTGCAATTCTTGTTTTTAGTGTTTTTTAGAGTTGTGTATTACTTGTTTTTGCCATGTTTTATAATAAGAATTTTTTTGCTTTTTTTACATGTATTGGTTTTGTGCAAGTTGCGTTTATCAACTTGTTAACTATCGAGCATGCTGGGTGACTTGCTGTGTGAAACGTTGAAGCCAATCCGGTCAACGTGCGACCAAACGTGTTTTCTGATGTGCTGAAGCCATCACCTGATCGCAGAGATCTGACAGCGCTTCAGCTGGAGCTACACAGTCGAACGAGTCGCGTTGCGAACCAGTACAAAGTCATTCTCAACAGCATGAGAGTTGTTGGTGTCTTCGACTGGCTGCTTGCTACAATGGACTTTTTGGCTGTGTCACTCGAAGACCCTTTCAAGAAAGGTATATTGTAGTTTGTAGCTTTTGTAGCATGCATAAGATGTGTGTCTTATGTAAACATATGTGTCTTATTATTAACATGACTTGGCCTACTTGACTATACCTTGTAGGACGTAGGCCACATACCACTTCTTTCATTCAGTTCTGTTTTATGACACCACTTCCATCTTCCTCTGATTGTATTTGAAATCTGCTGTCCATAGTATCCACATATCTTTCTCCAGATCTTTTCAGGTGTTTTTTGGTCTCTCTTTCTCTGCAGCCTTTTCTGGTGTAGTGATGTAAAAGATGGCATATTGTAATGAAATTGGATTAATGTCATGTGTTCAATGTAGAGATGTGTTTTGTACTGGATAAAGAGAAAACCAGGAAGAAATGTAACATAGCGTGCATCTGACCATTGTTGACTTTCAGGCAATTATGAATGTAGAAATTTTTAGTACAAAGATACAGTACAGGTTGGTGGCGTGGCGTAGTTGGTAACGCGTTTTGGCTGAAACGAAGTTACTCTACGCCGGGCCTGGTTAGTACTGCGATGGGTGACTGCCTGCGGGCAGGTAAACCATCTCGGTGCGAAGCCTGCCAGCTAGGTCGACTCAGCCTTCTACCCTCCGTGGGACGGTAAAATGAGTAGTAACTCATTTACATG
>Ga0209671_1008807_pt1 | contig 10568 bp, 9 predicted proteins | sample WorMetHERISLAND2_2_FD_187401 | JGI IMG/M metagenome (GOLD analysis project Ga0209671, IMG submission 187401) | Marine gutless worms symbiont microbial communities from Max Planck institute for Marine Microbiology, Germany - Olavius geniculatus... | ecosystem: Host-associated > Annelida >...
GTATAATTAAATTGACATTGTTATGTTTAGATGCTGACTGTTTGTTTGATGGACAATGAGTGCATACCCGCCACTGTTGAAAAGTAGGTCATAGAGCTGTGTGCTTATTTATCATAAGAGATGTTCTATTAACATCAAGTTTGTCATTGTTAATGGTTAATGGTTCATTGCTATAGCTTTTCATAGAAAGCCCATCTCAGAGCTACGGAGCTTCACCTGCTGCATGAGATCACCTGACACAGGTGAACATGCCCTGCCTTAACCCCAGCCAGATAGGCTGATACTCGATCTACTTATCCCAGAGGGATGGAAGGCTAAGTTGACCTAGGTGGCTGTGCTAACATACCAAGATGGTTTACGTGTCCACAGATGATTACCTCTCCAAGTACTAGCCTGGCTCGGCGTAGGTTAACTTCTTTGATCGGACGCAACGCATTATGGCTGTGTCACGCAACATGCCATGTAGTGACACCTGGTGGACAGTAATTCCGACAAAGGGAGCAGCTGTTGCAGAATCGCCAATAATACAATAAACAGAAGTTGTATATCGATGAAGTTGTATAATTTTTTAAGCTACCACTTCAGCCTATGAGTCTATTCAAAGATATTAATGATGCTGTTACTGAATTTTATTGATGGTGATGATCAGGTTGGTGAGTGAGTCGCTGCAAGGTTGGGTTGAGTCAAGACACGAGGAACACTCTGACGACACAATGACCGGTGGTAGTGAGTTGATGTTTCATCCGCTGATGCGCTGGTTTGACAGAAACGCTGAAGATATCTTCACTCAGGCACTACAGCAGGTATGTAGACAGTAACAGCTGAGGTGGGGTAGGGGTGGGTTAAAAATGAGGTGGGTGGAGTTTAGCTCTCCAGCGCCCTCAATGCAAACGCGGTCAACAATGCGGTCAACATATTAACACATTGTGTCACATTTTCTGATAAATTCATTTGCTGTTGCAGCTCATTATGCTGAAGTTGCATGCAGTAGACATTTTTTCTATATCAAGTTTTTAGTCAGTACTGTTATCATTCGCTTGAGGGGGCCTTTTGATACATTTTCTCGTCCAAGTATTTGATTGTATTGGTAGCATTCTGCTGTTCTTACGTTAAGACGTTTTTGTGCATGCAGCAAAAAGGCACAAATTGCCTGTGAACTGTACTGAGCTAGTATGAGCGTGCACTTGGTTAAAATCAGTTAAGCTAAAATATAGCTTAGATCGGCTAGAAAGCTAGCTTTGTTGATGGCTGTTGCCTTTAACTAACTAGATGAGCTCGCCAACAGTCCAGGTGGTAGCTTGAGATATCTGTTCCAGTTCTATGGAACTTGCTGTAGCCAGGCTTGTGGTAAATGCAGTATGTTACAGAGTACTTCATTGCATTTTAGTCGCTTGAAGTCTGTTAGCTGCTTTTTTAAAGCATTTTGGTTGTTTTGGTTAATGTTTGATTTATTGAGCAGGTGATTGATAATTTGAGTGACTAATTCATTAATTTATTTATTAATTTGTTTATTGACTTTTTTATTTATTTACTGATTAATTGTTGATTTCAGTACAAGCGCGAGTTGATCTGCAAAGCATCTGGAGTGGAGTTTATTCCAGCAGAAAAACTGCGCCAGATCTACCCACAAGCCGCTTCTGCCAACACCGCGGGAAACCAGAGCGAGGGAGCAATGACAGAGGATGGAGCCGGAGCAACCGCTGATATTGATACAGATACTGGAAAGGCTACGTGTAAGCAACTGGTTGCGGAAGTTGGTGACAGAACAGCTCACAAGGATGGAGATAGAGATGCCACTTTGTCGACAGAACGAGGCAGCCAAGTTGCAGAAGACGGCAATGGAAAAGTGGTGGATGAGGATGGAGCAGGCAAGTCCGCAGAGGCTGGCAGAATGGATGGAAAAGAAGATATTTTGTCATCAGGGGGAGGCGTGGTTGCAGAAACTGGCAGAGTGGATAGAGATGGAAAAGAAAGTTTACCATTTGGAGGTAAAATCGAGGAAGCCAGCAAAACAGCCGACGATGGAGCAGGTCTTCTGCCACCTGGAAATAGAACCGGGGATGCTGGCAAAGCATCTGAGGATGGAAAGGGAAGTTCTTTGCTGGTTGCAGTTGGAAATGCTTCCAGAAAAGGGACCAAGATAAGTTTACTTCGACTCCGGCTGGCCGACGGTGCAGCGACTCTAATAGGAACCTGACTGAGCCTGATTCTGGCATGCAGCCGGTGCTCAAGCCGAGATCAGTTGGATGTTCTGCCTGGCCAGCTCTACACGGTCACATGTTCACGATGTCGCGGTGCACAGTTGATACAACTAAACGTCGACATTGCCACAGCATGTCGGCCGTTATTGGATACATCAACCTTGAGGGATGTCAGCCACTTGATTTGGTGCTTACGACGTCACAGTTCCTTGTTGGGTGCCTTGCGTGCTCCAACGATGCCACGATCGATGTAAGTGTGTCACATTGCTACTACTGCTGTCGCTACTAATACTAGTGTTATTACTAGAGCTGTCGAAGCATTAGTTTTCTTAATGCATTAATTAAACGCATTAATTAACACATTATTAATGCACCCATTCCCATCAAGAGGGAGTTATCCTGGGCCCTGTGACATTTAGGGGAGGGGGGCATCTGTAGAATGTAGAAAGTTAAAAACACATTACTAAACATATAATCAACAATAACTTACGTCATAGCTAGCATAAAAATCTATTAGTTTGTCGTTAGAATAACTATTTATTTACAGTAGTGATGAAATGGCAGCCACAGTTCAGTTACTCGAATTCATTCTATAGTCAAATAACCGCAGTTTAATGGAATATTGGAACTTTTGCTTTACGGAATTTAGTAAATTAACATAAATTTACGTATGTGCATTAATTACTTTAACGCACGTCAATTTATTAACATATTAATGCATTAATTAATGTGTTCATTTGACAGCTCTAGTTATTACTAATACTCACTGCTTAAACGTGAGTGAAATTTGGAGTGCATGACCATGGCCAAGGTTAAAACCCACAACGTAAACCAAGATCAGATCCTTGCTGCTGTTACTACAACAACTACTGCTAATGCTACTTCTACTGGTTGTAGTGTAGGTTCTGGTTCACCTGGCCTGCTTTTTCAATTTACCGTGCTCAGGATTTGGTCAAAATTCCCAAAAGTTTACTTTGGAATTATTTGAGCAGCTTTTTTGTCCGCTTTGAATGTATATCTGGTGTCTTCATTGTCATCGTAGGCTGACCATCTTCACTGGTTCTGTCTGTTGGTCTATTTGTTGGCTTGCGATGTTGCAAGCTGTAAGCAGTTCTTAATGTCGGACAGCGTGAATGTGTCTGTCTGCTGTCTGTCTGTCCACTGCCTGCAGCTCAGCTTGTATTATATAGACAACCCGCACTATGCTGAAAAGCTTGCAATGTCTCGAGTCACGTTGGCTACTGTTTTTTATGACCGTCTGTCTTTATGTCTGTCAGCTGCGTTGGGTTAGTCACATTATGTGCATGCCAGACAGTTGCATCGCAAAGCAAGTATTTCTTGGACAACTAGCAGTGGGAAAGCGTCTGCAATGTGGGCCAGTCTTACGATATAAAGACGCTCGAAGGTCAACACGAGGCAGTGTACCATGGATCCGTCAACTCTGATCAGTGACATGCAGGATCGCTCTACCTGGAGGACTCTGTGCCATGATGTGGTCGGCCGGTTTGAGGACTTGCGGGTCGAAGCTCTGGAACACAAAAGAGCAGTCCGGAGGGTGATTCAACCTCCGAGCAACCTCAGCGCCTGGCGATGTGACAGTTGCTTCCGCGTCTGCAGCTCCAGATTTGGACTCCACGCCAACTCATCAATGACAAGCGATCCGTCGTTCCGATGGCGCATTCCATACCATGTTTGTCTGTCTGTCTGTCTGTGTGTTAGTGTGTGTCAGTCGGTCAGCCTAACACCACCTGGTGTCGCCACTGTCATCAGAAACTAACCATCTACACAGACTGTGTTCGCTTCAAGCATATCTCAAACGTCACTCTGGGTAACTGCTATTTACAGTTGTTTTTATTGCAAAGTGAGCATTTATTTATTCCTGATAGTTTAACAAATTAATTGATGGACTTAATTGATATCAGTATAGTGAAGATGTCGGCTCAGTGCTGGATATACACTACACAGTGCATCCTTAATCCTAACTTTACCCTAATCTTTGATTTTTTGAACTACAAAAGTGGCACAATGATGACTCTTGCCATGGAGAATGTTTTTTATCTAGTTAGGAGCCCGACGGATGGATGGGCAAGATGTGCAGAACAGCCACCTAATAATCACTTTTGTGATTATGGGTTAAACCTGGCAATTTACCGTACAATTTCTGAAGAGCCTAACATGGTAGATAATGCTACTATAAGCAAAGAAACTTTTCATTTTATTTTAATTAATATGGCTATGTTTGTTGTCAGAAGCATCGAAGGCTGTTCGTCTGGACAGAAAGAAAGTGGTCAAGGCCGTGCGTGATCCGTTGATTCAAGAAGGTCAGCCACTGCCGGCGAATGGCACGTGCAAACACTACAAGAAAAGCTTTCGCTGGCTCAGGTAAGAAGGTCATTCACCTGGGTGTAAACCAACAAAACCCAATAAAATTTACTGAATGGGCTAATGCTTAATACATACCATAACAGATATTGAGAAAACACGTCGTAGTTACAGTAATGTTACGTAGATAGGACGAGGAAATGCTTAACTGCTGGTTATTAAGGGAAAATCGGATTGTTTATGCAGCCTGTTTTGCTGATATACCATAACACGAAGTTGATTTCCACTGTCCAGTGAAAACATGCATTGTTCTTGTTTGAATCTAGGCTTCCGTACCCACAGTCGAGTGAACACTCTTTGCAGTTCTGTCTTCATTTTAGACGTACGTGTCTATATATGTGTGTGTGTGTGTTTAGGTTTCCGTGTTGTGGCAAAGCATATCCGTGTGACGTTTGTCATGACGATGCGGAGAGAGACCACGAGATGAAATATGCAAACAGAATGATCTGTGGCTTCTGTGCCAAAGAACAGGTACTGGCGGTAGTATTAGCAGCAGCAGCAGCAGCAGCAGCAATGGTGGCAGTGATCTTGGGTGCCGACAGTAAACTGGGCTTAACGAAGTGGCAAGGTTATGTTGTGGTAAGATGTTGGACTTGCAAACGCAAGGTTGCAGTTTCAACTCGCAGTCGGGTTGCTATCAAGTGGTTAGTACTTGGATGGGTGACTGTCTGCGAAAAGGTAAATCGTCTTCTTATGTAACCCACACCAAGGTCAACTCAGCCTTCCATCCCTCTGGGATAGTTAAATCAAGTACTGGCCTATGTGGCTGGAGTTAAGGCAGGGCGTGTTCACCTGTGTCAGGCAGTGGCAGTTAACACTGTTTGAGCCCATATGGCAGGTGATGCTTCGTAGCGTTGAGATGAGTTTTCCATGAAAAGCTGCACCCTTTAAACCTTTTTAAACCATAACGTGATCTGGCAGCCATAACTAAACATGACAGATGTGCATCATTTGAGCTTTTGCACATACAGCTGATAATTGGCATATCGGTCACTTTGCAGCAATATTGGTTTGTCTGCACCAGCTTTCCGTGAATATCTACTAATTCTCGAGTCTTATCAATCCATTAATATTGCAACTGTCTTAAGTTACAAGTGAGTGAGTGAGTAGAGGTTTAAAGTCCCACTCGACACGTAGTGGGTCATTTCGGGGATGGCCTTTTTATATAGTGCGCACAAAAACACATAATAATGGAACGGAAAGTATAATTTTTTCCGAGTAAAAGCCTGATGTTTTCAGTTTCAGGCTACATGCTCGTGGAGACGGAAGGTCAGACAAATGGGCAAGATCCATGTTTATAGGTTTATAGGACAGTCACATAACAATGTGGCTTGGTAGTATAGTGGTAGCATGTCAAGCTGGTGACCCGGAGGTCCCCGGTTCAACTCTAGCCTGGTGCACTGCCAGGTAACGACCTTGGGCAAGTTGTTTAGACACACGTGCCCCTGTCACCAAGCAGTATAATTTGGTACAGTATAATTTGGCGTTACCGCCGAGAAGGTAAACAGCAGTACATGGCAGAGGTCTGGTCTACCACCCATGTAGCTGAGCTTCGGCTCAATGCCGGCTCAGGGCCTATGAAACGGAGATGAGCACCGCCGTACAGACGCAGAGCTATGATAGAGTGCTGTTGACTATGGGAGTTTTACCTTTTACCTTTACCATTAACAAAACATGTTTAGTCGTACAGTGCATAGTGATTGCAGTTTGCACTGCTATTTGTAGTACTTGTTGTTGTTGTTGTTGTTGTTGTTGTAGTTTATTGATTATTGCGTACACTTTGTAGGCGTATTCAGGCGAGCGTCCGTGCACAGGTTGTCAGAGCACTTTGACTAACAAGTTAACTGCTCATTGGGAGGGTGGCAAAGGTTGTCGTGATCCCATCAAAATGAGCAGGTTTTTCTCTTAGTCTCTTTTTAGATACACTGTCGACAGACTGCAGTTTTTAACTACCAGTAGTCAAGATTTTGTCGATTTTTAAAAAAATTCATACGTTTGCTATTCCAAATTGTCATTTCTAGCTAAATACATTGAAATTGTACAATTACCCGTCACTATTTCATTCACTGATCTATGATACCTATCGCCATCGACAATGCAGTGCAGTACAATTAGAACAGTATATTGGCCTGGTATTGTCATATGCGGTCGTCTGCTTAAGAGATATGAAAACATAACCGTCCTTTCACCGTTTCAACTGAAAATTAGCACACCAGAACTTTACTGCCCTTGGCGAACTTTCACGTTAGTTTTTAGTTTTTGACTTAGCAGCCCCCCCCATGTGGACAAACAGACAGATGATGGTCAAGATGTGTATTAGATGGCTGAGGCTGCATGGTAACAGTGGCATCATTTCAGTAAATCATTGGGGGATCTCAGTAATCTTTGTGAGTGGTCTCAGTCTGCTTAACGTATTGCAACAGTAACACTGTTTCAAAGGTATGATTTACAGGTAAAAAAATTAACATCATAAATCCTTGGGGGGGTTGTAGGCCCCCAGACCCCCCTAAATGGCGCCACTGCATGGTAAGCACAGCTGGCTGAGGTCTAAGGGATTGTCTTGAGCTTTGAGCGGGGTTTAGACCATAGGCCTGATTGAGGGTTTTAGATGTAGTTGTTGTGGGTTTTCCCACAGTCTTCTGGCCACTGTTGTCATACGCCAATCTACTCCGGAGTCTGCATTGATTTTCAGGGGGCTTTTGCTGACATGATATTGAGTGTGCACATGCCCCCGTGCTCCCCTAAATTCATGCCTATGGATGTTTTGTGTGTGCATTATGATGAAAGATGGTTACTGTATTCTTTTTCATTATATCGTCCTTCAGTGCCTTTTGCGTCTCAGTGCTTTGTGCTGTTGGTTCAAAGGCAAGAATATTTGTGGCCTGTATAGGCTAACACGGACATAACTTTCAAATTTGATGCCTGTTAAGGTTCATATTTTTTTCCGCCAAACTTTGCACACTCCCCTCTAGGGACTGCAATCCCGAATCCCGGGATCCCGGCTGTTTTCACGTTCCAATCCCGGGATATCGGGATTACAAAAATTGGTTAAAATTATAATTTTTGGCGTATTAAATGATAGAAATAAGAATTTTTGCTTGATGATGAATAAAATGTTTTATGTAAGTAAGTAAGTAAGTAAGTAAGTAAAATGTAAATTTATATAGCGCATATTGTTAAAATTACCCTCTAATGTGCACTAGAGTAGCCTAGTACTCCGTGCTGTGCACTGTAATTTGTATTTTCAAAGTTGCCGTTACTTTACAGTTCGGATATACCTTCCGTAGGGGCCTATATACAACATTGTGTTCATAAAGTAAGTCAATTAAGGATACCAAAATAACGACCAATATCTGTAGGCCTAAGCCTAATTCTGAAACGGAATCCTGGGATTACACATTTCTCAATTTCGGATCCCGTGATTGAGAATTTAATCCCGGAATTGCAATCACTAGTCCCCTCCAGTCAAATGGTAAATACACCGTTTCAGACAAAAACATCCCGAACATTTTCGACTGTATCTTGAACAAGAATTAACAGATTTTAATAATTATTGGTAAGGATATTCCTAAAACAACTAGCCATCAAAAAACAGTTTAGCTTCCCACCTCACCCACCGTCTGTTTTTGCGTTACCTGGGGAATGCAGAACCATCGAAATATTACATTTTTACCCAGTGTGGTATCATTACTTATTCTAAATAATGCACAAGAACACATTTCGTTTACATTTTTGACACGTTGGCTGACATTTCATCTGTTCTGTTTTTTAACTGCCTGCAGTAAAATTGCTCGAAATGTTAGTCCGTTGTGCAAACGCAGGGACGTAGACAGTTTCTCCATGCACTGGCAGCAGTGTCGATAATGTTTCGCTTCAGATAAGTTCAGACTTCACCAGTCACTTTTTGAATTCATAAACATTCCTGAACGTCATCTGGTAGACACACTGTTGCAAGACAGTCAAAACTTGTAATCGACTGGCTCTTGGGGGCCACAGATCTGGATAGATGGAATTTATGGACGTTTTTTCATTCACTTCAAGGTGAGGAAACTTAAACAGCCATTTAATAGCCAGTTGTGTCACAAATTATTTGTGCCAAAATTACTGAAATCTGATATCATGCTTCAAGTTACGATCAGTTATATGGGGGTGTTTTTTTTCACGTTTTGCTGTATATTTTACCACATATTTTGCTTGGTTTTCTTTTCCGAGATAACGCAGAAGCAGACATTGGGTGAGGTAAAAAAAACTGAACGGTTATTTGATGGCAAGTTGTGTCAGGAATATTCACACTAAAAATTATTAGAATCGAATAATTCTTCTTCACGTTACAATCGAAAATGTCGTTATGTCAGGGATGTTTTTTGAGACAGTGTATTGAACACTACTTTACATTAGTAACAGTTTTAATTTAACGCGTTTATTCACGATGTTTTAGAGGGTCCAGTTTCTATTTGAGCAGTAGATAGTGAAAGTTACGAATAACAAGAAGCCCAGCCATCGCTAGGAAAAGCCGACCGTACCCCTACGTCCGAAGCCCAGCGTTTGAATTCTAGTCACGGAGAGAAAGCGATTTGTCAGCTATTGTTTCATGCAGGTGATCATCTCGCCAGGTGACATAAACAGCTGCAGAGTAAATGAACAAAGAAAATATCGGACGCAGGTTTTGCAAAGATTTCTCACAATAAAAACGCCATGCTCGGGAAGACACGCTACAGCCTATACAGTTCCTGTTGCGGTACTGACCTTTAAGATCATTCAAGGTAGGCTAAATGATTCTAATGTTATTTGAAAGCCAATATGCGATTTCCTATTAGTGATGAATAGCAACTTTTGCCCTATCTCGCACCGTTTTGCCGCAATAGCGCGTAACGGCCTTCAAGGTCATCCAAAATCAACGATTTCTATCTAATCTGTTAGGGCGTATGCCACTTCCTTTTAGTGATTATGCCTAACAGTAACCAAGGCCGTATCTATCACCGTTTTCGAGATACGGCCACTTATAGCTTTAAACATTCCATTTGAAAGTGCGACAAAACCGACGCAGATGGTATATTGAGAGCCTATAGTAAGTCGCCACCTCCCTATCCGATGGTACCATCGCAGACCCCCTAAGACTTACCGTTGAGCCACAATACCGCACGATTGGCATTGCACAGTGCGTTATGACCCTTCAAGGTCATCCAAGGTCAATGATTTTCATCTAATCTGACACGGCGTATGCGACTTCCTATTAGTGATTAATAGTGACCTAGGCCGTATCTCTCACTGTTACCGAGATTCCGTTGAAAAACGCACATTTTTTCCTATCCCTCCTTTTATTCAATTCCCAATTTGAAAATGTTCCCCTTGGAGTAAATGGCTGAAATTTTGCACGCCCCAGTACAACACCCATGGCTAATTACTCGTGTAAAAACTTTTTCCCTGCGCCCTACCGCTTAGCCAGAATACATCCGTTACGGACGGACGAACGGACAGATGACGGACAAAAACTCGAGTCAATAGCTCGACTTTTACTAAAGTACGGACGGCTAAAAATCGTCGGCGTTATAGTCGGTCCGTTCGCCGTAGCCGTTAGCTTAATGGCTTAGCGGTTAAGCCGTTTGTACCGTTAGCCAGCCATTAAGGGCCGGTTTCTGGATCTTAACTGGCCGGTCAAGTTAGTGTTAACTGACAGATTTGCATAACTCGCGTTTCCCGTTGCACTAACCAATGGTCAAAATGGCCGTAAAATTAACTGGCCAACATCGGGCAGTTAGCTAACCGTCGATCGTAGTTATCGTATTTAACGCAACCTTTGTACCATTTTGCAAGCAGTTAATTGAAGAATGAGATACTATAAAACGATTTTACCGTACATAGCATTGTCTTCAAAACGCACGAGGAGACGTTTGCTGCTACAAATTTTACTACAAAATCCATTGATGAATGGACAAAATGGCTGTCCGCATATTGCTTGGCTGGGTCGTGCGCTGGCTGAGGAGC
>Ga0209671_1008808_pt1 | contig 10568 bp, 5 predicted proteins | sample WorMetHERISLAND2_2_FD_187401 | JGI IMG/M metagenome (GOLD analysis project Ga0209671, IMG submission 187401) | Marine gutless worms symbiont microbial communities from Max Planck institute for Marine Microbiology, Germany - Olavius geniculatus... | ecosystem: Host-associated > Annelida >...
GCAATGGGGGTCGATCGGGGGAAATGCGATTTGCAGCATTTAATAGCCCATCCCCGAAAACCTTTCTATAGGCGCAAAAATATCGCAGATATCTCTTACGCAAGGCGAGTTATAACCAATTTTGTCCCAAATTTCGTTGCCATGACAACGGGGGTCGGTCGGGGAAAAATGCAATTGGCAGCATTCGATGGTCCATCCCCGAAAACCCCCCTATAGGCGCAAAAATTTCGCAAACATCTCTTACGCAAGCCAAGTTATAGTTAATTTTGTCCTAAATTTCGTTGCCATGGCAACGGGGATCGATCAGGGAAAAATGCAATTGGCAGCATTCGATGGCCCATCCCCGAAAATCCCCCTATAGGCACAAAAATATCGCAAAAATTCCTTACGCAAGCCAAGTTATAGCCAATTTTGTCCCAAATTTCGTTGCCATGGCCACCAGGGAGGGTCCGGGGTAAAATTAAATGACACCATTAGATTCGCCATCCCCGAAAACCATACCCTAGAACCAAAAATTACGACTCTATCTTATACACAGCCAAAGTTATGACCGTTTAAAGAACTGTTTAATTTTTTCCCATAGGCGCCATTGTAATTTTTTTGATTTTTGCGAATAAATACGTTAAATATTACATTTTAATTTTCTAATCCCAAAAAGGCACTTTCTTGTGCAGAACCGCGTCGTTTGACGTATTAAGCGTAAACATCCCTTAAAAGGTCTGACCTGTGGGTGAGCGGAAGAAATAAAGGCATATAGAAACAAAAATTTTTGCGTATATTTCACCCATTTGCCGAGAAGCCCCCTTGGAGGAATTTGCATAAAATTTTGCATGACAGGTCCCCTCCCCGACGTAATCAACCGTGCCAAATTTTATCTCAATCGGGTCAGGGGTTTTGATTCTGTGGGGGGTCGAATTTTTGGATTCCCCATAAGAAAAAGAAGTCGCCGTTAACACAGGGCTTGAACTACCGTTCAGCCTGTGATGCAGCAAAGTGTCAATTGCCTATTCTAGTTTCGTTTTGTATTATGCCAAAATGCTACATAAAACGCTCATGACGTGCATTACGTCACTGCGGGTCCTGCGGCTGGCGAGGAACCATCGTTAATAACACATCTATAGGCGTACATATAACTACATCATCATATCATCTTATCTTCATCTCAATTATAGCGATGCAGCTTCAGTTTTTTTTCCTTTCCATCGATCTTATACGGTATCTTTGCCATTAAGCCTAATACAAGCGGCGCTTGTATGACGATAACGAGCTAGACCAGTCCGTACGTTGGTCTGCTAGTATATTCTACTTTAACTGGTCAGTTAACTAGCTATAGCTGGACGACCTGCTTCTGTCTACTCTATATGAGATGGATGGATCTGTCCTTGGCTATCTTTGCCTTGAAGGAAGTAGCGCTGAACGCTGAAGACCAACCGTCCGTACATAGGCATTTGCTTTCTATATCAATCATTTTTGACGTGAAATCGATAGTCTATAGCAGCGGTACTTTATCCAGTTTCGCGTATCTTGTCAATTGTGAATTAAGTCGCTCATTTTAGTCTGCGTACGCACTATACCGATTCATCAGGTTGGTTATTCGTGAATTTTTCACAATTTCAGACTGCGACGCATATTTCGCAAGTGAATTGACCAGAAGTTGCTTTTAACTGACGCCGCAGCGCGTCTCGTGAGCTTTGCTCAGATTTCTTGTTCTAACAGTTGTTCCGTGCAACCACGTGTTTGTCGTTGGGCTATTTTTGTTTCGAGACAGTCACGTGAATTAGCTGCGTGCTCGTTTTTCGCTGCTCGTATTCATTCGTCTCCGCGAGTCTGTTTTATGCTCTGGTCTGGTCGTCGTCGTCGTTCGTTGAATTTTTCATTTCCGGTCGGTCGCATGAATTGGACGAACGGACGCGCGCAGCTGCTTTCAGACAGACCGACGGACGTCCAACAGTCGCCGCTAGACGGCGCGCGCGGCGCGGCCTAGCGTAATGTTTTACCGGCCACCAGGGACCACGACCACAACGACGACTAGCCCGTCGCCCGGCACTGCGTGGCGGGTAGGACGTGGAGATGGGAACGGAGACGACGACGGCAGCGGCAACTGCTGGATCGAATTCGACCAGTCGACGACCAGTCGGCCGTCGGTCGTGGCTGCGTCGTTCAGTGCCCAGCCAGTCGCCAGTCCGCTCGGGACTCGCGCTGCACATATTTCTTGTGGTTAAGGCGTCGTCTAGCTAGCAGCGGCCGATGTGTCTCAGACTCAAGTCGCCGTCGTCAGTGATTTGTGGAAGGAGGAGAGCCAGACAAGCGTTCCCTGTCACACCCCGCTTGCGTCGCGCAGCATGCTTTCTTACACACAATATTGCCGGATACCGGCCAACCGGTGCGTCTAACGCTGGATATCAGCGCAGATAGACCAATAACGAGGCCGTACATGAGTACTTGTAGCAGATTACGTGCATTGTGGCGTCAACGCTTTGTGTGTCAATTTCTTCCATGTAGCCTGCACTTGCTTGCAAACTTAGAAAAACTGACGAAGGCGTTATGTAGGAAAGGGCTACTTGTCTCAGAAAAATGATTCCTTTTCACGCGCGAGAGCTAGCATAGTTATAATAGCGCGTATTAGCTACGGTAATTATGACTGTCCGTCTGTCACAACCCGGTATCGTTTGGAGACCGCGTGAGATAGAGACTTCGGGTTTTCACCATGTGATAGCTTAGAGTCTCTAGTATTTTGTGACAAAATTTCATACCACTGGGCAAAGGGGTTCCCCACGAACAAGGGGCGAAAAAGGGGCACCCCCTTAAAAAGGCGTTATTCTACTGCTATTGGCTCGTCTAACGTGAAAATGGTTGCAGATAGGCATAGACATCCTGCTCGTCATAACAAGCACTGGCAACAAGCTTCTTAGGAATGTCAACATCGATGACCTTGAATGACCTTGAACCTCCGAAAATAAGGGTTATAGTAAATTTTTCGCAATTTCGGGCTGCGACACGCATTTCAAGAGTGAATTGCGCCGAAATGGCTGACAACCTACGCATGCAATTTTCAGCATTGAATGTAGATTTTTTGCAGTCCACGTTCAGACCCTGTAGGTTCAAGCAGGCCTGTGCACGCGGGTGTCAAAGAGGGGTACCACTCTAAAAATAGTGATTTATTCGCTGTTGGCTTGTCTAGCGTGAAAATGATTGCAGATAGGCACAGACATGCTGCTTATCATGCTTATCATAACAAGCGCTGATGACGAGCGTCTTAAAAATGTCAAAATCAATGACTTTAAATCCTAAAAAATAAAGGGTTTTAGTGATTTTTTGGCTATTTTTGGCTGCAAAAGAACAAAATGAATGGAGATAGACCAAGATTACCTGCGAACAGGAACTGCTATAAGCTCTCGCGCGTATCATGGGCATTAGCTCAGATTTCTTGTTATTATTGCCATAACATTGTCTAGGCCTATACTGTCAACCAGTGATCGTAGGCCTACATTATAGCAGAAATACGTTAAAATCTAAAGAAAATCTGTAGGAAGACAGGTCCTACAGATTTATAGATCACATAGATCACATAACACGGTTTGGACAGGACCGCAAAGGTAACAAAATGGTGCCATTTTTCTGAGACACAGTGTACATTCAAATTATGAAGAATACTATTTCTGCAAGTATTTTGCGGTCAAATATTAGGCCATATTAATTAAGAATACTGACACTCAGGACACAAAAACAGTTTCGGTAGTTTTTAATGCGCCAAAGGCACATTGTAGCTTCGTTCCAACAGCTTGCGTGATAGTAATCGTAGACAAAAATAAACAAGGCTTCTCAGTAATAAAACAAAAGCTAACAGCCACGTCGACTTCGGTTACAAAGCGGAATTTGGAAGTGTACATATTTATGGTTTTGCAATATAACCCGATTTAAAATGCCTCGAAAGGTAAGTTCTACCACCTACACTGTGCACTGTGGGTCATAAACAGCCAGGCATTGGTGACTGACAAATATAGCAACTTTTTTTGTTGTGGCATTCTACAATAAACTTTAAATAAAACTGTTGTTTTGCACCATAATGCGACGACATAGGCCTATTTGAGACCAGATGCCAGGTTTCGATTTTATCGCAGCTTCACTGGCAATTATCTCAAAATACAGTGGCGAGAATTATTTAAATCAGTCCAGATTATTATTATTAAAATACGTTTGCCAAAGTTATCGCACAAACTGCATTTTTAGACCCACGGTGTACAGTAATGGACTAAAGGAAGCAAGCACGTCGAAAACTGTTTTAAAATGGTGCATAATTTTCTTACATTTTTTCCCTGTCACTTATTATATATACGCTAATTAAAATAATTAACAGGATGAGTAGAGTATAATACCGGTACGCTCAAAAGATCCCACTTTGTTACACACAGATTGCGTCAAACAATTGTGTGGTTTGTAATTTGAGCTAGGTGACTTTAATTGATATCACAATGGCAGACCTAGTTAAGCACGCCTTGACCGAAAAACCAATCTTAAATTTTGAATCTCCAATTTCTTCTTATCTAGTATTTCACGCCAGCAACATGTCCATTAAATTTAAATAGCGAATAGTCAATAATTGAATCGTGCATTTATTTTATAGGTGAGCTTTCTGGAGCTTCATCAAGACCTCTTACCTCATAAAGTTATTGCGAGTCACACTCTTGCTGTACGTGAAACCTTTACAATATACAAAATTTGGTCCTTTCACCGTTCATTCTTGAATGATACAATACCAGGCATGACAAACAAACGGACGGAACACATTGCGCAATACAGGATCGAAGGTCGCATAACATTGCAGCTTATTGTCGAACGCGTTTGAACGATGAGTACATGTGAGCATATATGATTAGCACAGCGAGAAGAAACGACATATCTGTCAATCGTCATATTTGTCATATATGTCATATTTGACGACGTCAAATGTCCTAAATACCGGCTGGGCCAAGAAAGTGACACCATTTCAACTAGTCCTACGTCAATATAATGCCACAGTCATTCGATACGATTTTCATATTCTTTCGGAACCTCAGCATTTCTGCACACGCAGATTATAAATCGAACAGCATTCATCGTTAGTTGATGCAACCATTTCGACAAAAATCACCATTTGTTCGCATACAACAGAGCGTATTCACATTTGCAGACGAAGAACTGCCTAATGACGACGTCACTCAGCGAAAATGATACTTGAATAAACGAAAAAATGCACTCGTTTTACCTAGCAAGGAAAGAAACCTAAATACCAAAAGGGTGCCACTTCTTGGCCCACCTTGTATTTACGATAACAGCACGCCAATCACCAGTCTCGCAATTAACAAAGCGACCTGTTGGATGGCTGAGTTAAAGTTCAAACAAAGTTGGTTAGACTGGAGTTTCCGTGGTCAGCAGCGCGCTGTGACACCACACTGTTGGCGCGGTCACTGACAAAGTGTTTGATCAGAACTCCATCCGAATTGCCTTAACAACTATGTTAAACGTAAAATGCCCACCACTGTAAAAATATCGTGTTCATTAAATGTCACAGTTATCCATAACCAACAGACTTTAAACTGTTTAGATGAGGCAAGCTCTTGGAGAACACGTTTTGTTCTATAGGCCTAGCGACCACATAGCAGCGTATCTCCGTGTCTTGAAACATACGCAGTAAACGTATCGATATTAACAATAGTAAGCTGGTATATCTGTCCCTATTAAATTTACCAAATTATAGACTCCGTATACGTGCACCTTCGAGCAAAGTTAACAGTCGACAATCGAAGTTCGATGACGTAGTCAAGTAGGCCTAATGGCTGAAAGTATGATTGCAAGTCGTGTCGGTTTGAGCAGACGGACGCTATACACGTTTCTGCCACAACAGCAGTGCCTCGGCAGCACATGTTATCTCCTCATCAGAACTGTGTCGACCGCGGTGATGCTGAGGCGCGAATAACGTTGAGCGATTGGATGCAGCAGATGCATGCTGATGATGTTGATGATGATGATGATGACGCTGAGCATGATGGGAAGATGCCGGTGTCGGCGGCACGGCGTGCTGGCGGGAGCCTGAGCCTACAGACCGCTGCGGCTCGGCCGACCCGGGCGCCGATGCCGAGACGGCGTGCTGCTGACGCTGCTGGTGTCGGTTCAACGTGGTCGAGGGAGACAACGGACCTAGGTGATTCTGACCGCTGTAGTCTGAGGACGACGCCGGTCTAGGTCTACCGGCGCCTGGTCCACCCGCTTCCCGCCCGGGCCCCACCGCAGTCGAGTTGGAGAGCAAGCGATTGTCGTACCTCCGATCGCGGTGTCGCGTCGACGATGACGGAGCAGAACACGGCTCGAGGTCGTCCAGATCTCCGTTACCGAGGTCAATCTCTACCACGCTCATGTCATCACCGCCGGCACTGTCGGCGTTCGGTATCAGCCGGAACGTGTTAGTCCGCTCGTCCTCGTCGCAGCGCACGTCCACCATGCTGCCGTTGCTGTTGAACGTAAAAACGATCGGTCGTCGACCGCCGCCAACGCCGCCAGCCTTGCCGCGACTGTTGACTGTTCCTCGAGACCGCGTGGACGTCATCTCGTCGTCGTCGTCTTCCGGCACGATCTGCGAGTACTGCATGAATAGACTGTACTGTTCCGGCACGCAGCCGGACGGACCGCCGTTTGGCTGAGGCCCGTCGGCCGACGACAGAAGCCGCATGTTGTCGAGATGTTGCTGTTTGTCACCGAGCTCCTCTTGACGACGTCGATTCTGCTGTCCGCGCTCGCAGTGAAAGCGCAGAAACGACAGCGCGATGAGAGACAACAGCACGATTGTGAAGATGATGTAGGGCAGCCAGAGGAAGGCGAGCGACTGCGCCGAGGCCGAGGGAGCCTCGGCGCTTGAGTTGGACGTCGACAGGTTGACGTAGTCGACTGTCGACGTCACCAGTGCCGCTGCGCTCATCACGGCACACTCAGCAGCAGCTGCCGACAACGAGGTTGATCGTGACGGCTGCGACGACTGGTAGAGTAGAAAGACTTTGACGATGAGCAGAGCACTGAGCGGTGACGATGTGGTGGCCAGGCGACCATTGCTGATGTGCAGGCCTCGTGCGGCTGCCGATCGATAGAGATTTCGTCGAAGCCGCGCTTTGATCGTCGACGGTTTGCAGCTGCAGCGCGGTACAGCGACAGGCTCTGGACTGCGTCAGAGCACGGCCAGCACATTGACCAGTCTGCGGGTTACGGCGACTGTTCCAGGCTGCTGCGGCTAAGCCGATGCGTTGGTCGCCTGCTTGTGGACTGCAAGTGATCGGTCATTACGTCGTTGACCTGAGCTGGTAGCTAGGTGCATTCTACTGGGGCCTGCTTGGCTGATCGTTTTCGTTTCACCGCCGCCGGTGACCGCTTCAAGACGGCGTCTGAAATGTCCGTTTTCCTCTGAAGCACTGAAGACGAGCGCCGACTTTGATGTCGCTCTGCCGTCGTCGTCGTCGGCGGCGTACGATCTTTGTCCTACAACATACACATACACTATTTATTGCGCGGCCATCCTAACAGGCCGCATCACAGATCTTTTTCGTCTGTCTGTTTGTTCGTCCGTTTCTCCCGTGCGGGCTCCTCTAATTAGAAAACTAAAAAGCGTTGGAAGAAAACCGAAATCGTGAGAACGTTTCACTGGGCAGCAGTGACAGGTGTGACGACTTTCAGCTCAAAAAATCAAAGATCAGAGCCAGGGTTATAATTACGGTTGCGCAGCCACATAATATGTCGGCACTGAGTCAACGTATATTTTCAGTTATCACGTGCTCGTACAACGTAATACCGTAGCACGACAAAGGTTATAAAATCACTGGACTATTGGTTCAAACTGACAACCTACAGGAAACCAAATACTGTAAGTGCAATGGGTTTTGTGTCTCGATGATGTCATGAGACCCGAGTGGTGATATTCTAAGGCCGGGGCCAACAGCGACTGTAAAAATGTGCGGTGCGAGTAAAGCTACGAGGGTCAAAAGTAGTGGGCGTCTAATGCGGCAACGGTAGAGAAGGTCACATATTTCTATTTATAAATTAATTTTGACTGATTTCATTTCATCCACGCACCAAGGACACTGATTCGTAAAAATGTAGCTGTCAAAGTATGTAGCTTATTCACAGTAAGCGTGGAAATATGCAAATATTAAGGAAAAGTGGCGGAATCAGATTATAGATTTTCAACATTCTTTTATTGGCGCAATCTGCAGAAAATCTGTAATATCAGACTAAAATGCATCAACGGACCTTGTCAAATATAAATTTTAAAAATTTGCATGCACCACTGCGTTCGTGGGTCTGCACATTAGGCGCAGCCAATGAAAAGAGTCATGCGGCAAAGGTAGCTGACGTTTCAACCGCCAAGTGATGAGGCAAATGGCTTAGTTTGGTATCCATTGTGCAAATGGCCTCAGGCTCGGAGGGAGGCAGCGTGTATTGCGGCTGTTGCCCGGTGCCGGGGCGGGTGACAGAAGGTCATTGGTGCGGCGGCCGTATAACTCTCGCGTCTCTGGAGACACTGGTCCAAGCGTCCAAGTCGCTCGGTCTGTCGGTCGGTTGGCCAGATAGACGAGAGCGGCGCGGAAAATGTTAAAGTTCGTCGTCCGTCGAGCATCGATTCTACGTCGACGAACCGCAGCTGAGCCGAGCGCCGGCCAAGCCTCTCAGACTGCACCACGTGTGCACCGCCACATTGGTGCCGGTCTCGTCTCAATCTTTCAGTCTCCCTCTCTCTATTCATTCAACACACGTCCACAATATCCATGTCTGCCGGGACGAGCGCATTCCGGCAGCGACGCCGTCATGCGGACATTTTATCAACGCGTTGCGCTTTTGCTTCGCACACCGCCGAGCAATTTCAGTTACGAATAAACTGCAAGAATTCGACAAATTACAAAAATACTGATTTGTTGACGTTTTGGCAATGGCTGTTGCCTTCCTCGGAACAATTTCTGTTCGCCCTCAGATATCACAACGACAAACTATCTGTCATAAATATGATGTCAGATGACAAAAATGTTGTAAAATTTGATAAATTTTCATTGCTACTTTTTTAACCCAAGAATTTATTCAAAAATGGACATCCACGATGGCAGTTTTCTTCTTATACTTGAAGTTCGATACGGAAGATGTGACGGACGGACGACGGGACACTACAAGCCGCCGTGATCACGCCGTGAGACTTACCGTATCTGCAAAACGTGGCGCTGCCATGACACGTAGAAAACGATGGCCCTGTATTCCGTAAACTGCTAGCTTAGTTCAGAGTCGGACTACTTTCTCGCTGCATGTTCTAGAGCACGCGCACTCGCTGACACAGATACGTCCACACTGCTGCTGCTGCTGCTGCGCGTCCGTGAAAGTGATGACGCATGCGTCACAATCAATAAGCATTCGTTCGATGAATACGACCTTGCTATGGCAAGGCCGGGCCGCCGTCGTCTCAAAGGCACCGCGCTTGCATTGCCCATGCTGCATACTCCTACCCGCGAATAATCTCGTGATGCCAACAGCCAGCATAGCGGACTGAGCATCAATTTGATGCTCGATCGGCGTGACTGGCAGTCGCTGAAGATCTGGAATATGTAACTTCAAACAGTGCGGAGTGGACTGCTGGTTGTCCAGTCGGTCACTGTATTGATCGGAAACAAACTAGTGAACATGGTTCTTAGTCACTTATAGTCAACTGTATCGTTACACCGTTGTAAGAATCACAGACAAAACTCGCAAAAGAGAGTTCAGAACATTGTAACTTTCGTCAGTAAAAAATGCGATTTTTGTGTCTCTTTAACATTACATGCTCTGTTTACTAGCTGCATGGTTATATGGTTTAATGTAATTGAAGATTAAATCAACTGTAGCTAATATGTATGAAACAGATGCTGCGGTCTAGTTTTCCGCACTGTAGCAAATCTATTCTATACGTAACTATAATCGCTTTTATCAACGGCATGACTGACCACAGCCATCCATGATACGATATTGATGCAGTCCTTAAGGGATGAATTGCTGCTTAGTCGCAGTAAGTTACGCAGAATTATATATTTCGGAGGATCTCAGATCCAAGTTGGGGGGTTATAAGTTCCAGCAGTAGGGGACGGGGATCTGGGACTGTGCCCCCACCGGGATCCAAAGGCAGAGCCCCTGGTCCCCCTTGCCTTTTGGCCTTTGGACGTTCAACGGACACCGTAAATTTGCTATCTTTTCTAAAATTTGGAAACTTAAAAATAACATTTTGCGGTTGTTTTTTTGCAGAAAAAGAAGTTTAATAGGCCACAGTATGTGACAGTTTACTGTAAATTAATGAAAAGTAATAAAAGCAATATGCATAAATAACATAAGTTTCACCAAATACATTTGGCTTTAACCACAACACCCCTGGTATCTTTTTCGTTGGGAGGTGTCAAGATTTTAATGGGGTGTACAACCCTCCACAGAGGAAGCTGGATAATTCTCTGCTTAGTCGTGGCAGTTCGGATTAACTTGATCGCGCCCGATAACTGCGGCAACAAAACACCAGACATCGATGTCGTCAGCCGACTTTT
>Ga0209671_1008810_pt1 | contig 10567 bp, 12 predicted proteins | sample WorMetHERISLAND2_2_FD_187401 | JGI IMG/M metagenome (GOLD analysis project Ga0209671, IMG submission 187401) | Marine gutless worms symbiont microbial communities from Max Planck institute for Marine Microbiology, Germany - Olavius geniculatus... | ecosystem: Host-associated > Annelida >...
CTATTTGAATACTGTTAATCTGATGTAGTAAAAAATACAGCCATTTACACAGTTTTTATCAAAGTTTGCATTATATGCCCATAGGCCTTCCATGTAAATATTTGACAGCCGGTAGCAACCACCTCTAAATATTAACCAATTTCTATGAAATTGTTTACAGAATTTTTTTTCATAAGATGCAACAAAATGAGAGGGTGCTCCACGAAAAAATCCAAGTTTCATATTTTCTGAATCACCCTAATGTTAAGGTAGTACAAACGACGTAAATGAACTGAACTAAGTAACTGACATGGTTTAGTTTTTGACGAACTGACCATTGAGCAAGCATTAATACATTTCAGTAGGCAACGTCTAACGGCGTCGGTGGCCTACGTGACAACGCTCACGTACGCATCAACCAATAAGCTCGCCCTGCTTGCCCATTGGTCAGTTCATCAAAAACTAAACCGTGTCAGTTCAGTTCAGTTCAGTTACATCGCTTTGTAGGCGCCTTCAAACTAAAACTAAACTAAATTTTGCAAGCAATTATGTATTAGATAGATGTAGGAACGGCACACACGTAAGTCGTTTGAATTCTTTCCCTTAAAGCTGCGGAGCGTCACCTGCCACATGGGATCACACAGTGTTACCTGCCACCCAACACAGGTGAACGCGCTCCGTTACCTATCCCGAAAGAATGTAAAGCTGAGTTGATCTAGCGTGGGCACAACCAATAAAGATTATAAACACCTTTGCAGAAATGAAACTAACCGGTTCGCAGGCAGGTGCGGCCGTTCGCTTGTAGTTGATAACCGGAGCGACAACTGCAGATGTAAGAGTCATCAGTATTCGTGCAGATATGATCACATCCGCCATTACTATACTGGCATTCGTTCAACGCTACACACAATACACGAAGTACATGTTATGAAGCTTTAAAAAAAAGAAATCAGCGGAGTAATTTTGGTGCGGGTAAGCTAGCCTAAAACTATTTTTACTGACTTCCTTCCTGTCGCCTAATCAACAAGATAATGTTCATACGAACACGGAATCTGTCCAATGCATTTCGATAGTTTACAGTAACCTGTATGTCCGTATAAATATAATCAGTGAGCGGTTTAGACTGGTAGAAAAATCAAACAGTTTAATTTCAATGTGTACAGCAGCAATGATCCTTTCAGCCTTCTATATTATTTTAACTAAACAATAAACATTGTCAGTCACGAGACCAGTCGACTCCAGGGGGTCGACTTCCTATGGGTGGTCCATAGTGACTATGCATCCATCTGCCACCGTTACGGAGATATGGTGCCTCAAATATTGGACGCACGGACGTGGACACGGAAAGAGAAGTGGAAGAAGAAAAAGAGAAAGAGGAAGAGAGGGGAAGGGAAAGGGAAACGGGAGGGAGAAGGGAAAGAAAAAAAATGGAAAGGTAAGGGAAAGGGGAAGGAAAAGGAAAAGGGGAACGAAAAAGAGAAGGGATAAGCGAAGGAAAAAAGTAAAGGAAAAAGGAAGGAAAGGGGAAGGGAAGGGAAGATAAAGGAAAAGGGAAGCGGAAGGTAAAGAGAAGGGGAAGCAGAAGGGAAAGGCGGAGGAAAAGGGCAAGAAAAAGGGAAAAAGGAAGGGAAAGGAAAATGGGAAAGGAAAAAGGGTAAGGGGAAGGAAAAGGAGAAGGGGAACGAAAGGTAGAAGGAAGATAGCTTTAAAAAGTTGGACGCATGGACGCACGGACACTCAGGTGATTTTTCACTCTGTCCAATGCTATGCATTGCTTTGGGCAGACAACAAAATAAAAGTAGTGAAAGATGGGAAAATATAAGTCCTGTAATTTGTAAAACATTATTTTCAACTAGCCTGTAATAGAAGAACATTCATTCATTTATTCATTCAGTGTGCCTAGCCAGTATCCTAACGTAGGCGGCAGTCATGACGTCTCTCTCTCGTCGTTGTTTCAAAGTAACAACCATTGTCAAGCGGCTGAATACCAGTTGCCCCCTCGAACCAAGTAAGAAATGTCAGTTGTTGATGACCACGTGCTCTATATCTTTCAACTTTGCCCGTTAAAACAAGATTTTCCATTGATTCTTTTCGCAGAACATGACCAACAAATCGAATTTGACTTGCAATAACTGACTTCATCAGATCTTGACATGTGTCAGCTCGTTGTAACACTTCTGCATTAGAAATCCTTCGAGTCCATTAAACTTTCAACATTCTGCGACCAGACATAGCCTAACATTTCAGCATCCTCAGCCGTGTTCCTAGTGTCACGCTTTTTGAAGTCAAAACACGTTCCAAGCGTTTATAGCTGTTCTCTGCCATCCCAATTCTTCTCTTTATTTCAGCATCGCATTTTCCATCAGATGTCACCATACCGCCTAAGTAGATGAATCGATCTACTTGTTCTTAAACTTCACCCTTTACTTTTATGTTGCAGGCTGGTTTATTTTCCTTCTTCGAAAACACCATTATGCACGACTTCCTCTTATTAATTTTAAGACCTTTTCTTTCGCTTTCCTCAACCAAAACATCCTAAAAATTGTTGTAATTTCTGTTCACTGTCTGCAATCTGTGCTGTATCGTCTGCATATCTCAAGTTGTTAAGGTTCACACCTCCTACTCTGATTCCATCTAGTTCTTTCATACATCGTATTATCATTTCTGTGTACAAACAGAACAAATCTGGTGACAGAATACACACCTGTCTCACACCCCTCATGATTTCCACATATTCCATTTATTCGTACGGCAGCTTGTTGGTCCCAATAAAAATTTTTATCAACATAATGTCTTTACCATTTAAGTCAAGTGATTCTAACATCTCAAACAAGGCTTCATGCTGCACACGATCGAAGGCTTTAGAGTAATCTATGCAACATCTTTCTGCATTTCTATCGCTCTTTTTGTGACAATCCTCATCGTGAACACGGCATTTCGAGTTTCTTTATCAGGCATGAATCCACGTTGTTCTTCTGCCACTTCACCAGAAGTCCTGCCTTGTAATCTTCCTAACAACACCCTGAGCACTGACTTAGTCAGATGGCTCATAAGGCAGGCTAAAACGCCTTTATAAATGTGCATGTTCTCGACAGGCATTTTTGGCGCTACCCGCTACAGGTGTGAATTGGCCATAAAATTGATCCAGTTCATTTATATCACTGCCTTGATCACTCTCGGCATGACAAAAAAATAAACAGATACTGCGAGACAAAATGCAGACCACTTACAGTTGCAGGGTGTTCCTCCGCTGACGCGCACTTTTACAAAGCCAACCGTACAGACGCAGTAGGGCACAGCGATCCGCGCCTGAGTCATCGCAACCTCGCACATCTGATCACAGTTCAGCTGATTGCACAGGTTCTCGATGACTACAACACAACATAACACTATCACAGTTTAGCACAAGTTAAAGGTTTTAAAAGTTAAAGGTGGAGTATAGCTCTTCGTGGAAAACCCATCGCAGAGCTAAGTGAGTGTCACCTGCCATATGAGGTCACACAGTATTGCCAGCCACCCGGCACAGGTGAACGTGCCCCGCCTTAACCCCAGCCAGAGAGGCTGGTACTTAATTTACCTACCCCAAAGGGACGAAAGGCTGAGTTAAACTTGGTGTTGGTTATATACCAAGATGCTGTTTCTGTCTGCAGGTAGTCACCCATCCATGTAGTAACCACTTGATGGCGACCAGATAAGTTGTTGATTTTAAATCTTCACCAGATCTACTTAAATGCATCAGCTACATAATGTTAAGTTTCTTATGCAGTGGACTCATACGACCGTAACAGAAATAGTGCGAGTACGAATATCTCTGACCTTCAGTACTGCCGAGGAGACTGTCGATAGGCCCGGGCAGCCCAGTGCTTCCTGGGGCACCCTGCAGGCCTGGTAGACCGCCTGTCCCAGGCCCACCTCTCAAGCCGGTCGCTCCAGCCCCGCCCGTGTATCCAATCTCACCCGTCGCACCAGTTGCACCACGGACGCCCACTTGACCGGACGCGCCAGTCCAGCCATACCTTCCAGTACTCCCAGTCGCCCCTTCGACTCCGGTGCGTCCGGGAAAACCGCCGGTTCCGGGGAAGCCGGGTAAGCCGGGGAGTCCGGTGTCACCACGCTGACCCGTGGCTCCGTCGTCCCCTCTGCGTCCGGTGGCCCCGGGCAACCCCTGTTCACCCGTATCTCCAACTGCACCGATCACACCCGGCGCGCCGACCGCTCCGGTCTTCCCACGATCTCCGGGAGAACCGGTCCCACCAGACACTCCGACCGACCCAAAACTGCCTGTCCAGCCCACCGTACCGCTCAAACCCTGTAGACCGGTCGCACCCGTACCGCCTGTACTGCCCATGGGACCCGGAAATCCCATCTGTCCGGTAAATCCGGTGTCTCCTGTAAATCCCCGGAGTCCCGTAGCACCCTGCTGTCCTACCGGGCCGGGAAATCCACGCGTTCCGGCTGCGCCGGTGAATCCGACGTCTCCGGGTTGTCCGGGGAATCCATTCACTCCGCGCACTCCCTGCGATCCGGGGAAACCCCGAGCCCCAGCGAAGCCAGGGGGTCCCTGGCGGCCGGTGGCACCTGGTAGACCGGCAAAACCCTGGGCTCCAGGAAACCCGGTTGGACCGGGTACGCCAATACTTCCTGGAGGTCCTGATACACCTGTTTGTCCGGTAAAACCCGTGGCGCCGAATCTTCCAGGCAGACCCGTGGCACCTGTCCATCCGACTGATCCTGGAATACCCGAACTGCCCGTCGCCCCAGTGTCTCCAGTCACACCTTCATATACACACAACCATGGCATCGTCTTGAAAAACCTGGCAGAAGCTTTTTTAATTTTAAATATATTATTAATTGTCACAGCAGAATATTAAATATATGCATCCGAACGACAATGCAACACCTGCCAAGTATTTTGTCGATTTGCTTCTTTTTACTATACTTGTGCTAAAAAAACTGTTACGTTTTATTTCCGTTTGTCTGTCTGTCTGCCTGTCTGAACTTCTATGGGCGCAACTCGTAATCTTTATTTTGATTATAGTGAAAGTCTGCACAGTCGGTTTGGGGCCTTAAACATAAAAGACGTTTGTTAGAAGTCAATGTCCAATGCCATCTTGCTTTATTTTCGCCCACTTTTTTGCATTTAATATCTCAACAACAGCGCACAAACAGTTGTTTAAGTTGAGCACCTATTATACTGCGAGTCCACTCCAATGGCACGTGACTCGTCCTTGGCTTTGACTCTTGAGTGCTTTCTACTTTTCCCAGGCCCCTCTATCAACTTCATAACGTGTATAGGTACCTTGTGTTGAGTATGATTTTAGGCCAGATTATACCAAATTACAAATGCTGACTGGCGCTAAGGTCACTAGTGATACTTGCATTGTCAAAGTTGCAAAATGTTGTCCCTAATCCCAAGTAGGCCTAGAGCGATATATTTAGTCGAATGTTTAGTGGTTGGTAACTAGTGCGTATTAATGAACGTCACGTGATATTATTTGGACCAATCGTGTGCAGGTATTTTATTGTGAGCCTGTGAAGTATATAAATAACAAATTAAAAATGCAGCACGTTAATTTACCAGCAAATCCAGGACGGCCGGTAGAGCCCGGAATGCCGCCGGGACCCGTGAAACCAACAGGTCCGGCAAATCCGGTGCCTCCAGTGGCGCCGGTATTGCCCGCGCTGCCGGCAGAGCCTCTAGGGCCGGTAAGTCCTTGCCAGCCTGCAGTACCGGTGGATCCGGTTGATCCGGACGCCCCGGGAACCCCGTCTGATCCAGCTTGACCTCGCAGTCCCATAGCACCCACGGGTCCACGTGGTCCGATAGCACCCATTGTTCCAACATTTCCTGCCGCTCCGGTGAAACCAGTCTGGCCTCTGACACCTGGCGGTCCAGCCATTCCTTGCTGACCAGCCGGACCTACAGCGTCCATACCAATTGTTAAACTAACTACGCTATTACTGATGCCAATATCCAAAAAATTTTACTATTGAGGGCAAAATGGTAAAATGTATCTACAGTTTCGTAGAAAAACGTCCTCTTAACCGCATAAACGCTACATTACGTACTTGAATACTTGAAATATAGCATTCAAATGCCTACGTTATTATCAAACTGCTACAGTAAAACAACATATAAATCACTTTTAAAATGGTGTAGAAATTTTTGTGTTTTTTCTCTCAAAATCGCACTGAGAACAGATTTGCGGTAAACAATTCCCCCTCTTCGCTGCCCCCTCTTCTTGCCACGAAACCACTGATTTCAAAAGTATTAAGACTGCTGACCTACCTACAACTCCTGGATTGCCAGTGTCGCCAGGTCGACCAGTCGCCCCGGTAGCGCCAGGCAGTCCATTCTCTCCACTCACACCGGCTTCGCCGCTTGACCCTTTCGGTCCACGCTGTCCGGTCGCACCCGTCGCACCGGTGATCCCACCAGTTCCCACAGCTCCAGTGTTTCCAGTCGCTCCGGTAATTCCGGACGCTCCGGTCGCACCGGTCCAGCCGGTCGCCCCCGCCGCACTATCTGCGGATCCGATTCTCCCTCGCACCCCGCTAGCCCCAGTCCAACCGGTGTATCCCATATCCCCGTCGACGCCATTCACTCCTGGTAAACCGAAAGCACCCATGGGGCCCTGCGGCCCGGAAGGTCCGGGGAGTCCGGCTACTCCACGGAATCCGGGCATTCCATCCGGTCCAGTAGCGCCCGGGGTTCCACTTCCAGGAGTTCCCGGGGCACCGGTGGCACCCACAGGCCCCGTAAACCCACGGTCACCAGCCTCACCAGTGTTTCCTGGCAGCCCTTTACTTCCCACCAAACCGGGACTACCAATACTTCCAGAAGGACCGGCATCACCGCTCGTTCCTTTACTGCCAGTGGATCCGGTGTCCCCGGGAGAGCCGGGCAGACCACTAGTTCCGGTATCACCCGGTGAACCTCGGGGGCCAAGTATTCCCGTCCTGCCTGGAAATCCCAGTTGGCCCGTGTCCCCCGGGACTCCGGCTGCGCCTTGCGGCCCGCTAGCTCCGGTCGCTCCAATTGTGCCTTTGAGTCCTTGTGCACCTCTCACGCCGGGGCTGCCTGTCCCACCAGGAAAGCCGACGGAACCGCTCGGTCCGGTAGCACCCTGAGTGCCTCGGACACCTTGCTGGCCGGCGGGGCCGCGCTCACCGAGCACGCCCGGGTTTCCACGTGTGCCGGGGCCTGTAGACGTACCAGGTGGACCCCGATTACCGACGATACCTTTCGGTCCGGTAGCTCCCGTAGCTCCGGCAGCACCCAGTCCACCTTGCGAACCGGTAGCACCGGTCTCTCCGGGTCTTCCTGTGCCGCCAGTGGCGCCAGTCACCCCAGTCACACCACCAGTGCCTGATGGACCGGGGGGACCTGTGTCGCCCGGCTGACCTGCAGCACCCATTGGCCCAGTGTCGCCTGTGTAGCCCCGAGCCCCGACATCACCTGTAATAAATTCACACCACCACATGTAATAAAAATGCTGTTTATCATTTTATGGGCTCAGAGACAGCGAACATCACTGAACCTTGACAGTTCGATCTTTTTTTGTAATTCGTTTGTCATGAGATGTTTGTGGAAAATATAAGTAATAGCCTGCTAACTGTTATACAGCTTGATCTGACAAGGTGACAAACTTCTGTTTTCCCCCGTTCAGTTTCTCCTTTTAGTCATGCTGATTAGTGTAGCTTTCTATCCATTGTCATGTGTATCTGGCTTCATTTAGGCATGACTATCATGTAAGTCTGCAATATGCGTTTTTAAAAATAAATAAATAAATAATAGTAATTATAAATACCCGCCGGGCCTGGTAAACCTCGAGCCCCTGTGAAACCTTGAACGCCTCCAGTTCCGCTGGGCCCAGCTGGTCCAGCAAGACCCGTTGCTCCGGTGAAACCAGAAGCACCAGTGTTTCCAGGCAGTCCGGCCGTGCCAACGAACCCAGTATCACCTAAACACAGAACAGCATAAGTCATTAAATAACAAAAAATTAAAGGTGGTGTATAGCTCTTGATGGAAAACCCATCAGAGAGCTACGGAGAGTCACCTGCCATGTGGTATTAAATATAACCACTTGACACAAGTAAACGCGCTCCGCCTTAACCCCAGCAAGACAGGCAGGTACTCGATCCACCTACATCAGAGGGATAGAAGACGGAGTTGACCTTCGTGTTGGTTATATAACTAGATGGTTTCTGTCAGCAGACAGTCACCCATCCAAATAGTCCACTTGGTATAGTACCACTTGGTAGCGACTCGACAGAAAGAGTCAAAACCGCGATCTCGCGATCGTAAGTCCGACTGTAACAAATGACCAAGTCACTATCACTCTAATCTGTCTTCTCTGCCATGTAATGGCAACGAACAGCAGCAGTGGAAAGAAAGGTCATTTGATACTTGTCTGTTAATTCACCCACACCTTAATTATTGTTGTTCTAGCACTAACCCTAACCCTGACCCTAACCGTAACCCTAACCCTACCCCCAAGCCTAATTCTAGCAGTTAATTCGGGTACAGGTGAATTAACGGACAAGTACCCGTCATTTAGCCTAGTATTCAAACTGTCCAATTGAAGGCAAAAGCAAAGCTGGAGAAAATGTCCGGCCTCCCTGGTACATGTGGGATAAGGCTGAGATAAATAAAGTGTTTATTAAAATGCAACAATCAGTGATAGAAATGATACAATGCAAGAAACATAACTGTATCACAAACAATCGCTGACATTTCGTTTGACACAGATCATGAAAAGACGCCGTTAGACAGTGCCTACTGTAATGCATTACTGCTTGCCTGTTGGTCAGTTCATCAAAAACTAAACGATGCCAGTTCAGTTCAGTTCAGCTACGTCGCTCTGTACGCGCTTTTCTACACTAGTAGGGATGCCCTTAATGCATTTGGTAAATCAATTATTAAGTAAGTAAGCAAGCATATAAAAAACAATGACCCTATATAACAAATCCACTTATCATACCGGACTTTTTATTTCAAAATGTTGCAAAATGTTGTCCCTAAACTATACTTATCATACCAGATAGTTTGACCGGGGTGACTGGTCATATAAAAATATTTAAAGTGCACAATGTCAGCCAGTGGCAGAATCTGAGGCTCTTGGCTGAGCCGCTATCATGGAGAGCTGTAGGCCTATAGGCCCGCTGGAAGCAGTGAGTTTTATGGAGGCGGTGAAAAGTGCACGCAGAAGTAAAACTGTGAATGTTATTATTATTATTAGGGCTAAACCTGGCACAATTCTACTCATGCAAGACATAAAACTAAAAACTAGACTGACAAGCCTTGCGCAAGGCTAAATCTGTCCGCGGTAGCCGCCGTGGCATGCTGCGATATTAATAGCAATGACATCAGCGCCAGCCAATAGCTATCAGCCTAACTAGCTATGGTTCTATCTCGCAATGGCAAAGTATCGGAAAATTCAGTCCTGTGACCTTGAACTTGACTTTTGACATGTGACCTTAAAATTCAATACAGCTTTTGCAATTGTCGAAGTATATGTACACGCAAAATGTCATCAAGCTAACTGGGCTACAGGGTGTGACAAACGGACAAACAAACGAACGGACGGACGCCTCGAAGCACTACATAATTATATACTGTCGGGCATAGAAACCACTGCACTATAAACAGCAGACTGAGCAGAGTTGTGGTACATACCAGTGGAACCTGTGTAACCAGTTGCGCCAGTACCCCCTGTCAATCCACGTCTCCCAGACTCGCCAGTGTTCCCGATGACGCCATCAGGCCCTGGAGCACCTGCTGATCCAGTCATCCCCATCTGTCCTCTTCCTCCAGTCGGCCCACTGGCACCGGTTAAACCACGTGACCCAGCTGCACCCGGAACACCTTTAGCACCCACCTCGCCAAACTGACCGGCTCTACCCGGCGCTCCGGCTTCGCCAGTCCATCCAGTTGCTCCAGCCGCTCCCTGTACCCCCCTGACGCCTTGGACTCCGACTGCACCATCTGTTCCGGGTCTTCCACTTGCACCGGCAGGACCTTTGCTGCCGACCTGTCCCAGTGACGGGCAAAAGTTAATTAAAAAGTCACTAACGGTAAATGAAAGTTTAACTACTTTTTAGTTAGACCATTAGTCCAATAGTTTAACTATTTTTTTAAATGTTTAAGAGAGCAGTTGTTAAAATTAAAAAATTTGTTACTAACTAAACGTTGAACTAAATTATTTCAACTAAACTAAATTATTCGAAATATGTTTGCTGTCAATTTGAGAAACACCAGGCCTGGTTAGTACTTGGATGGGTGACCATCCCGGTATGTAACCAGCCACCCAGGTCAACTCAGCCTGGCCATCCCTCCGTGGGTAGGCAAAATGAGTAGGCTACCAGCGAAAGCTGGGACATAAACAGGCACACCGCGCGATGCACTGGCCCCGTATCCGTGGTCTCGCAGTGCAAAGAACGGGTGTCCGGCTGAAAGCTAAGGAAAGGAAGGAATAAACAAAACGTAACTATAAGCTCAGCTTAGTCATTAGCGAGTGGAGACGACAATGGCAAAGCGTCAGACCGCATACGTTTTACGATGTCAAACGCCAAAGACACGGTGACC
>Ga0209671_1008813_pt1 | contig 10564 bp, 11 predicted proteins | sample WorMetHERISLAND2_2_FD_187401 | JGI IMG/M metagenome (GOLD analysis project Ga0209671, IMG submission 187401) | Marine gutless worms symbiont microbial communities from Max Planck institute for Marine Microbiology, Germany - Olavius geniculatus... | ecosystem: Host-associated > Annelida >...
GTAATCAGTCGGTTATTCCACTCGATTTAGTATCAAATATCTGACAAATTTACTTTTTATACGTTTTATTGGCTACCGTATAGCGTGGCTCTGCGTGGGTTTATGAGGCTGCGAAAAATCGAAGCTCTCGTTAGCCGTACTTTATTATTAGGTCAACATAATTAGGCGTGTTTAAAAAAGTGGATTCACTAAAGTGACAATTTGGACAATCGTGGTCTATCGTTGATATACTTTGATTATTGTTAAATATCAATAAATTGTTTGAATGTTTCAGACCATTTCTAATGTCGATCATTTGACATATACACGATGTTTCACAGTAATTAAAAAGCCCCCTTTTGTTTTTTATAATATACTCAAATGTTGATCAATTTATGCAAAACTTGTACCAGTTGTAGCTGAAAAAATACTAATTCAAAATATTGCAACAAAATATGGCTAGTTGATTAAATATTCTTTGCTAGTCGTGACGTAATGCTGACGTCATAATGTGTCACGCGTACAAGCTTGATAGTTTCAACTGGATTTCAATATATAATGTGTCACGGTCCGCTCGTACGTCTGCTTCGATGGTGAACTTAATCTGGTTCGATAATCGCTAATAAAAATGTTTATCGTGTCAGCACTAAGCAACATGGGGACATGAAAACAGGCAATCCAAAAATGCAACCATTTTGCAAGCTCGGTGTGCTAGTGCACTGTTTTGCTCGAACATGTGGAAGTCCAACTATCGCCAAAGACACATAAATGCAATCGCTTCGCACGTTTTTGTGGCTGCAACTGTGAAACTTCAAAAATTTGTCACCAGCTAACCAAATTTTTCACCATCGGAGCAGGGTAGCAACTAGCAGCACCAGTTGAGACTATCAAACTTGTACCCGTGTATGATGTCAGAGTTACGTCACAACTAACAAATGATATTTAATCAACTGCCATATTTTGTTGAAATATTTTGAATTAGTATTTCTTCAGCTACAACTGATACAAATTTTGTATAAATTGATCATCACTTAAAAGAGTTATAAAAAACAAAAGGGTTTTTTTATGAAACACCGTGTATTAGCATAAATCACGTACCTGGAATGTTCAATGTTTGCAGCAGCAGCGTTACCTGGTCTGTTGAATGCATTTTGTTGACATCATAAAACAATCACTTGACAAATGATCTAATGGCACAGTCAGAAAAGATCGGGAAGAACAGTTAGCATACTAGCTTACAGTGAGTATAAGTCAAAGCATAACATTATCCGAATGAAGCAAAGACCATGAAAAAGAAACAAAAGACTAAGTCGTTGGCCGTTTGAAATAAAGCGTTGGCGATAAATTCTGCCTATATTCTCGGCACGCGCAGCAGAGAACAGACGTTGCAGTGAGAAAACGGAAACGGATAAATACCACAAGCACTAAAGTGCAATAGTTAGTGAGATCTTTCGATCATCGTTCAGCTGCGAATTTATTGTTGCGTGCTTAGTTAAACTGTTATAGAAATCTGAAAATCGACCAATAAAGCCTAATTAATTTAGCAATGATGGAAAACGTAGAGGCTTAATCATTTTTAGCCACTTCCTGGTTCCCTTGTAGTCGCAGTATAGTAACGTTCATGATCTTAATCATGCGACTCCAAGACGGCGAATACAGCGCGCTACTGGCGCCACACAACCGCTGTTCAACAAGAAGCGAAGCTGACGCTAGAATAGCGTGGTTTACGCATGTGGCGCTATACGCCGCAACTTGTCAGTGATATTCACGGTCATCCAAGGTCGATTATTTTCATTTTATCTGAAAGGGCGTATGCTATTTCCTATTAGTGATTAGTGACTACAGGCCTTACCTAGCACCGTTTAGACACAATAGCGCGTACAAAATTATCCAAAGTAGATGTTTTATGTCATTTGAAAGCCAATGTGCCACTTTCTATTAGTGATCAATAGCAACAATTCTCACCGTTTTCGAGATATGGCCAGTTTTTGTTGGATTTCCTACCACCCGTCCATTCAACCCTCCACTTGCACTAGACGGCTGAAATTTTGCATGCCCGGGTTTAACACACATAGCTAATTATTCGTGTTAAAAATTTTACCCCATAACATACAGCTTAACTGCAATACATCCGTTACTGACGGACGGACGGACAGACAGACAAACAACAACCATGCTAATAGCTCGACCGTTACTTAAGTACGGTCGGCTAAAAACAACAAAAATTGCATTAATTTACCAATTTTAGCACAGTCATTTTTGGGTTCCCTGTTAAAACCTGGATTAACAAAACCTGGGCCGTCAAAACTTGGACCGTCAAAAGTAGCCATTACACGAACCTTAACCTTAACCCTAACCTTTACCCTAACCCTAACCCTATCCCTATTACAAATCCATAATCCCTAACCCTAACCCTACCCTTAACCCTTATACCTAACCCTAACCCATCCTCAACCTTATTTCCTAAACCTAAGTCTATATCACTGTGTCCAGGTTTTGTCGTTCCCAGTTTTGTCAGGACATCCATTTTTTGTCGCGCAATTTGACCACTATTTGATTGAACCATCTGAATTATGTATGGCTGTAGTAATAGCGACTAAAATATCTTTTATCAATTAGCTAATTTTAAGCTCATAGAAATAAACAAATAACGTAGAATTATTATTGTACAAATCTGCATATTTACAAAAAAACTGAATTTCACTCGCCAAAAATATTGAAACATTGCAATAGACATATGTCAAAGAAATTAATGAACTGCAATCTTTAGTGCATTCTTAAATAATCAATCAGTCAATCAATAATAGGCGGATTTCACGAGATGTTTTTGTCGTCGCCAACGATTAGCAGCCGTGATAACATAACACGGATGTCAACATCATCATCATCATCATCATCAGCAACAGCAGCAGCAGCAGCGTGTTCACAGTCGTACTCAATCAGCGAGTTTTCATAGAGAACGGCACCCAACGTCCAGCCTAGATTACACAAGAGGCACACACACAGTGATATACTAACCACATTATATGACTGATCTATCAGAAACATTAGAAATAGAGCAAAGCGAATACGCATCATTTGTTTAGCTTAAGCTGGCGAACTTCTAACGTGCGGCATTCTCTGCGTTTATTTTTCTGTAATTCTCTCCATTTCTAAATGTAGAGTACGTGTGCCGTTTGACATCTTGGTTTTACCAGAAAGTGGTCGAAGAATGTTGAATGAGTAAAAATGTTGTTTTAAGGTAGTGTACCCATACTTGTCACAGACTGCGACACTTATTTAATTTGGCTATGATTTTGATCGTTTGGACTAAATACGTAAGTTATTTTTTCTTTCAATAACGAAATTAGGGCTACAGCTAAATTACAATGTTAAACTAAACAATCAGACTTTTTAATTGTTTAATATTTGATTTGAGTTATAAATGTATGAAAGCTAGAAACCACCCGGTATAGCTGACTAGAAATTATCAACGACGAAGCTAATTAACAACGTGACTTGCTATCAGTGACGATCGGAGTCGTATTTCGTAAAAAGATTTCTTTTCCTTTTTTCATAATTCACTCAAATGATGATCAATTTACATCAAACTTTTAACAGTTGTAGGTGAAATAATACTTATTTAAAATATTTTAACAAAATGTGGCTGTTGATTAAATATTTTTTGCTAGTTGTGACGTAACGATGACGTCATAATGTGTCGCGAGTACAAGCTTGCTTGTTTCAACTGGCACTGTCAGTTGGAACCCTGCTTTGATGGTGAACTTTATTTGGTTCGCTGATAAAAAAATGTTAAATGTGTCAGCACTAAGCGACAAGGAAGCATGAAATCGGATGTCTTGCGAACTAGAAACTCAACCATCACACAATCTCTGTGTGGAAGCTGCAAATGTCAAGCAATCCCCACACGTGCGTGAAAGCGATCGTTTTGGACGATTTTTGTGGCTGCAGTGGTAAAACTGCAACAATTTGTCATTAGTAAATCAGATGAAATTCAGGGTAATAAATATTCAGCAACTGACTGCACCAGTTGAGACGAGAGAGCTTGTACTCATGACACATTACGACGTCAGCGTTACATCACAACTAGCAAAGAATATTTAATCAACAACCACATGTTAACATATTTTAAATTAATATTTTTTTAGCTACGACTGGTAAAAATTTTGTGTAAATTGATTATCATTTGAGTAGATTATGAAAAAAAGAAAAAAAGGGAACCTTTTTATGAAACACCGTGTACACTGGTATACATGAAAAAGTACGTGCACAGCGACGTAAGTTAACTAAACAAAACTGATACGGTTTAATATTTGACAAACTGACCAATGGGCAAGGAAAGCGAGCTTATTGGTCATTGGTTGACGTGTACCTGAGCGTAGTCACTTAGGCCCACGACTCCGTTAGACGGTGCCTACTGTAATGCATTACTGCTTGCCCATTGGTCAGTTCGTCAAACATAAACGTCAGTTTGGTTCAGTTCAGTTACGTCGCTCTGAACGCGCCATAACAGATCGCATATGACTTGCCTGGTTTTTGTCCAACGATGTTTCCAGGCACGTGGATGATGCTTGAGTTTGTGCTGAATCCGAGGCCGTGACTGAGCAGCAGCGGGATGTAGAGCGCTGCCAGACATCGGTCTGTGACGTACTTGCGTTCTGCTTCACTGACTGCCGCCGATGCTGCCTCGTACGGCTAAATCGAAACACACACAGACCACCGCATTATGACCGTTCACGCATGTGGCGCTATACGCCGCAAATTTTTCATGTCGATATCATCAGCATCATCATTTAGTCTGCTCGTTAGCACATCAGTCAATAAATGTTTGCAGAAAAAAACATCATATGAGCGAGTCCTGCCAGGCTTGGTAAAGCCAACTAAAATTAGCATGAACACAATTTACACAAGCACAGAAACAGTTAAAACACTTGCGTTTAAAAAACACGTCGTGTGTAGCACACACCATATTCCACAGTTGAGACTGCGTACTGAATAAAAAAATTGTTCGACATATTTCACAGTTGCATTTAAATCACTTCGAAGTAATTTTTACACGAGATTCGGTGCAATAAAAAATAAAGATTCTTTCGTCGAAGTTCGATGACTGAAAAACAAATATTCACCACAATCATCCTCGGCACGCTATGGAACGACGACGCATAACCATTACCAGTTCACAGAACTCGAAGGCTTTCTGATAGCCGATCTCCGGCACGAACAGACCGTCATCGTTGAGTGCGCCAATCGTCGGCAGTGTATAGATGAAGGCGCCGATGGCTTCGAACTGTAGATGCTCGGGCAATGGCGGCTGATAGACAGCTCCTATGACACACTGTTGCGACGGACAACGTCTTCGATCATTGACCTTGTAAACGACGAGTTCTCCGAGCAGGTCCAGACATGCTTGAGGGTCTCCGCTGCCAACGAATGTTCGTCCACTCTCTGCAGTCTGTACATCACCTGTAGGTATACATCACCTTGTACTGTGCACATTGCGCGTGATTAAATACAAACTGCGCCGCGTTATCAATGAATTCACCGTAATTTGCTTAATGTGATATTTAACAACATTTGTTATTGTGCGCGGTTCGATGTTTCTTCTACATTGACACTTTAGTTATATTGCTTATCATTCCATACATTTATTTTATTATTTCGTTAAACTGAGCGTAAAAGACAACAACAATGTTTTTTTTCAAACAAAAGCTTATTTCTTGTGACGACTTTTTCAGACATTTTGTCGTTTGTCGCTGTATCTCTGATCTCACTACTTCCGCCACCAAGAAGAAGCTGCGTTTCATGCAGTGTGGCTGTGCGCTGCAGTTGAGCGCGCGACGAAGCGCCAAATGTGGACCCCAAAACGAACGCTGAGCACGGTAGGAGTGAAAAAAAAACAAAAAATTATTTTTCTCTAGTTGATTTAAGCGTCTGGAAAAGTAATGTTAGCCGAAGTTGAGACAACAGAGCTCAGGCCTATCTGGCCCTTGCTGTAATCTATGACGTCAAGCAGACGCTTATATTCAGAAAGGGTAAGCGAGAACAACGTCGGGTTTAAAATGAAAATCTTTATTCACCATCACTGGTAGCACAACAAAATAATTTAAAAAAATAAAAATAAACGACAAAATCAGTCACATGACTATTAATAGGCAACAGAATTTTAACTACCTAAGCTTACTGTAATAATATAAACACAATAAAGTCAAAGGATACAAAATAATGACGTAGAAATCTCGAATCTCGTCATTCGAATTTGCGTATAAATTTATGAACATCACGGCAGCTCAATATGTCTTATGCTTCTGAACTGAACGACAGCTTCGCTTTTTTAAACTAGATGTTAAGTCGTATATTTCACAGATTTTCTCCCGTGATCCGGACACACGTTAAACGTAACGAACCTTGGAGCAGGCAAGGGTGATGAATGACTTCAGAGGTTGGGTTATCAGCGTCCAGCCGCGACTTGACATAGTCGACCACCGAGCTCTGACCGTATCCCAGGTAACTGTGCGCGTACATCAGGTAGCGTCTGTTGACCACACGCACCGGAAACATGTGTGCGATGACGTCACCGTCAGGTACAAACGCGATCTGCACTGAAGCTCCGCCCATCTCAATCACCCCGACCAATGGCTTGTCGGCTTTGTTTGACCATCAAAAACATGAATTAAACTTGACATTACAGTACGAAATAAGTCTTTGTTATCTTTATCGTTATTATGTTTTTAGCTGATAAATATTCATATATAGAGATATTTATGTTACTTGTTAACATTACGATTGTTATCAAATCATTGGAAGAGTGGTTTTCAAGAAAACACAAAACATTTATCCGGCAGCCGTATAGCCTAGCGGCTATTCATACAAATATTTGTGTAAAAGGCTGTTCAGTTTATATAGGCTACAGTGTAAGGGCGACATCGTGGTTGTAGATATAAAACAGCACAAATCACAATTTAATAATTCAAACTTTACCATTACACAGTCAGCAAAGTTCTTCTGACAGAAGCAGATGTTGACAACGATGAAGCGGACATTGTAGAGTGATGTGGCATTTCAGTGCCTATGACTGCCATGACTGTACTTTATCATGATCATGTTTTGTTGAGGAAGACTGTTAAATTATGCTATATCAGTTGAGTCATAATAGTGCACTTTGTATTTGCGCTACGACACTGAACTAAGTCCATTTTAATATAGGCCTAATCACAGTCGTTAGTCACTTACGACCTTGTGACAGTCCGCTGATGCAGAATACTTGTTCTGACAGAAGGTCGTAAATGAAAAAAAATGAAAAAAAAAAACAGTTTTTGTGTTGTAGAGCGAGCTTAATTCGGTATTTTATTCTGTCCATTTTACTGAGCATACTCGCCATAGCCTATACCAACATAATACAAAGATTAGTTGATTTGCTAGGCGGGTTGAAAATGTTTTTTTCGTTTTCTCTTGTTTTACAAAATTACACTTTTGTTTGTACGGCTACCGGATAAATTGTCACAGCGTTTCAAAAAATGTTCAGCAATAAATTTAAATCATAATTTCTTTAACGGTTTAGTCATTAATTAACTAAAATATCTTGACCAACGCATATAAAACTTATTAGAAGCAGTGTTTACCAGCGAAATTTCCGAGAAGATAGTTAACTGAGATCCAGTCGAAGACGGCTTCCTCCTCGCCCGATAGAACGCGTGCTCCGGTCACCAAGTCAAAGCGGAATGGGTTGATGCTAGTGTCCGTCATTAAACTGTCAATGTACGTCATCAATTCATCCACAGTCGGCTCTAGCATCTCTCGCATCCCTGACTCACCAACAGCCGCGTACAGACGATAACCCAGATTAAATAACAGTCCTAATAAATTGTAGGCCTATTTATGCATAATGTAATATGAGTGTTGCTTTATTAACCAAGAACAGTGTCGCGAAAACAAAAAAGAGGCAGGCAGAAAAATATTCGGCTACTCAATAATAAAATAATTAAAAAAAATCAAGCGATGCGTAGACTGTAGAATGTAGACAACGTCATTAATATTTTACAAGATTAATATTTTACAATTGACGTTTGCAAGTTGTCCTGAAATATTTGGCAATCACTTTTCTTGCAAATTTAAGCCAAGTAGACCTGCAAAAATAAATTCGAAGATGTGAAAAAAGTTATCTTTAAAAAATGGCGGCTTATTGTTTGACTCACAGTGTATTATTGAAAGTCATTATTGTCCATTTGTTTATTACAAACGTTTGCCACTGTAGCATATTGTCTATATATGTCGATAGAATACTTCGAAATTATGCTGAAATTTTTAAGCTGACTTTACACACACGACAAAACGGCAAACAAATTATCGCTGCCACGTCTACAGTGTAGTTTAGTGAGTTTGTAGGCCTAGCAACAGCAGACTACATTTGCAAAGCGCCATGTTAAAAAGTAAGAACTGCTAAAACTTCAGCGCGTTATTGAAAAACAATAAACTGTTTATCTTTTTAGATTTCGTTCAGACAAGAGGTCTACCTAAAACGTTGTTTGCTCACCAGCGGTAGCCATAAAGTATACTGGAGTATACGAATGTAGCTCCGGTGGAACGATTCTACTGGCATTATGCAGCAGTCGTTCGACGTGCTGTCTTACAACTTTCAGATCTCTGGCGACGGTCGTGAGTCCCACGCGAATCTTGAGGGTCGGTCGCAGTGACTGGACGGCTCCGGGCGTCGCCTCAACGCGTCCCGTGGTGCTCTGCGGCCAGCGATAGACGTGCACTCGACTGCCGGAGCTGCCGGCGTCGATGACGACCGAGTACTGGTAGCTGGACCGTGACGACTGACAGCAGCGACACGCCTGCACCGTGCTGAAGTCCAGAGAACCTCGAGCACTCAGCGCGGCAGCCTCGCAGACTTGCGCCAAAAACAGGTGCAGCAGCAACGAAGAACACAAAACGACGACGAACCTCGACTTTGAGAACGGCACCATTTTCCCCGACCGCGTTTGAAGCAAACTGCGCTACGAGATCACATCATGATTCCGTTTGACGTGACTAGTCGTGGGACTGTAGTGGCGTCGCCATCACTGATCCACGTCTGAGCATCACTGCGTCGTTGACAGATTGTGCGAACGCAAACCGGCCGTGTAGATCGGACCGCAGTCGCTGTGCCTGCTAGGCGTAATGCTGCCGTGGGGTGGCTTGCACTCGCTGCATTCGTGGGGTTAGAATCCACGACAGCCATATTCTATTGAAAGTGAAGACAAAAAACATTTGCTATAACACAGACTGCCACAACGGTACTAGATTAACGGTGCTAGATTAAATTGGCAACGTCTTGGCAGTTGTCAGAGATTTGTCACTCCCTTAAAATTTTGGGCTGTTGAAAAATTATCGAAATTTTTTGTTTAAATTTTTTTTTCAAAATGCGAAATTTGGGGGTAAAACTTCCATTTTGGCAAAATTTAAAAACAAAAAATTAATTTTCAAGCACCCTGTCGGAAGTTTAAAATGTCTGTCGGAAAATTTAAATTTCTGTTTCGCCTACGTTTTCAACCACAATGCCGCTAGTAGTTTGCCTGTCAGTTTTTGAGTGCAAATCATTTATCAGAATAGCAAAACATCCTATCTATTGTCGACAATATTTTAAAAAAAATGTTGCCTAAACAACTTTTTTATGAGCTAATATTTTCTGTATTTTTACACATAATGCATAAAAATGAAAGTACGAAAAATAAGTATACATTGGTGTGAAACAAGCAGTATAAAAAATTAAAAGTATGTTTGTGCAGAGGTAAAATGCAAATACAAACAATGCCGGAAAAATTAAGTACAATACCGTAATTCGCCGATTACAACAAGTGACAAATCTGCGTCAAATCGCAGAAATTTGGAATAGTAGGCATATGACAAAATGTACTCGTTGACAAGCCAACAAGTCTTGACACCTATTGAAAAGCTGCGCAGTTGTAATCAGTCGGTTATTCCACTCGATTTAGTATCAAATATCTGACAAATTTACTTTTTATACGTTTTATTGGCTACCGTATAGCGTGGCTCTGCGTGGGTTTATGAGGCTGCGAAAAATCGAAGTGCCCCTCATCAAACTAGTGATCGCCATGAGCTATAATACTGGCTAGTGAAAGCCACTCAGCACGCAAGCCCTTACAGATGTGACATGAACGGCCATTGATGTCAAGCACAGGTTCCATTTCAGATGCATTACGTTCATCACCACAGCCAGCCATCGTCATCGTCATCATCATCATCAGCAGCAGCAGCAGCAGCAGCAGCAATACCCGGCGCAACGCCAATGCAGTTTGCTGGTCGTTCACGAAAGCCGGCATTAGCTGTAGGCAACCGATCCATTAGCATAGCACGCTGATTTCCATAAGTACGAGAACGGCGCCGATTCGATTTCCGATAAGTGGCGCCGCTTGTTCATCAGTTACGTCATGCTGTATACACCGTGTCTCAAAAAACTAAGCAGATTTGTTTTTGCCAGAACTGCGTCAAATTTCTACCGATTTTGATAATTTTTGGCAGAAAGATGGCAAACGATCCAAATATATGCGAGGTGCACTCATTTTCCACCTCACCTAATTTGCGT
>Ga0209671_1008815_pt1 | contig 10564 bp, 12 predicted proteins | sample WorMetHERISLAND2_2_FD_187401 | JGI IMG/M metagenome (GOLD analysis project Ga0209671, IMG submission 187401) | Marine gutless worms symbiont microbial communities from Max Planck institute for Marine Microbiology, Germany - Olavius geniculatus... | ecosystem: Host-associated > Annelida >...
ATTTCACCCATTTGCCGGGAAGCCCCCCTTGGAGGGATTTACATGAAATTTTGCATGAGGGGTCATCTCGCTGACGTAATCAACCGTGCCAAATTTTATCTCAATCAGATCAGGGGTTTTGATTCTGCGGGGGGGTCGAATTTTTGGCTTTCCCATAGGAAAGAAAAGTCGCCGTTAACACAGGGCTTGAACTACCGTTCAGCCTGTGAAACACTGTACAAAACAGTACACACAAGCATTTGCTCTGTGTTCCATGGAAAACTAAAGTGAATAAGAGAAACATGAATACAAAGACAGTCTACCACAGAATGTTAACTCATTGGCAACTTGAGACATCACAGGCAACAGACCTGTATGTACTGTATACTTTGCAGATAATAAATATTTAACAGCTACAGATATGTATACTGCCTTTACTCACCATAGCCAGGATAAAACAGCTAATATATGAGTAGTTATACCAGCAATTTACTGGTTTTGTTTCTTATTTCTTTCAGTCATCAATTTTCTACTTGGTTCTGTGCAATGGATAAGTTGTCTGTCATTTTTAAGCAGTAACCACTACTTGAACTTATCATACTTGTAATGTACTGTATTTAAATATCATATTGTACAAAAAAAATAAAACACATACAAAGCAGATGTGGATAAAACAGGCATTTTATTGACTACATGTATATGGGACAAATGCCTGGCATAAGCACAATGTTCACCTAATTTATACATTCTGTCTAAAATGCATTCACCAACCTCTCAAGTTCTCTTCCTCATCAGCAGCCAGATGGAGTTCATGACTATCTCTTGAGAGTTCTCCACTTGCCAGTTCAGGCAACTTCTTGGATCGAGATAATTCGTTATCACTGAATGGCTGTGAAACGTCACTAGCCAGTGCTTGCGGAACAGAGTTCTCGTTCGTAGTCCATTCAGCATCAACGTTCTTTTCTCCCAATACATCTGAACTTTTTTTCTGTACTACTTTGGCCACTGACGAATGATTTTGAATCCGATTACCTGACGTTGAACCTACACGTTGCATAATTACAGATTACCTGGCCACTCAAAGTGAACAGCAGTACTAATTTCAGCTTTGTTAAAACGAATACTTTTCCTTTTTCCAGTTAGACCAGTTTCCAAAACAAAATTCATTAACTTCAAAAAATAAATGAGCAGTTAAAAGTTAACCACCATCTCAATAATCCGAGATGTTTACTCATTATAAGTACTGTATGAAACAAACAGCAATAAAAGTTAGTAACGTACTGCAATAAACTGAAACAATCTGCTATTAATTTTAATGATGTTAGTGTAGTTAGCTGGTATTATGAGAGACAGTTTATTACTTAAGCTTACTTATAATGAACAATATCAAAAAATACAACTACTGGCAGCAAAGCTAATCACTAAAATGAGTAACGATAATAAGTGATTAATGTTGCAGTGAAATGTACACAAATGATGACAAGAAATTTGAGCTAATGCTCACGAGATGCGTGAAAGCCTATAGCAGTTCCTGTTTGCAAACTGTCAGTCTATCTCCAGCCATTTCGTCGCAGTTCATTCTCAGAGTGGGTGCTGCAGCCGAAGATCGCAAAAATAAATAAACCCCCTTATTTTGGAAGTTCAGGGTCTTTCAAAGTCATCATTGTTTATACGACAAAAAAGCTCGTCACTAGTGCTTGTTGTGATAGGCAGCACGCCCATGCCCATCTGCAACCGTTTTCACGAAATACCAGCCAACAACGGTAAAATAACGACTTTTATGGGGGTTCTGCTCTTTGATATTCTCGTGCGCAGGTTTCCTTGAACCTAGAAAATCGAGACTTGGACAGTCGAAATCCACGTTCAATGCTGAAAATTTTATATGCAGCTCGTCCTTGTCTATCTCAACTGATTTCGGCACAATTCCCTTTTGAAATGTGCCTCACAGCCCAAAATTGTCGAAAAAATCCATAAAACCCTTATTTTGGCATTCAAGGTCATCCAAGGTCATTGAATTCAATGCCAATCGAGAACCAGCAGTGGTTAAAGTATAAATACAGAGGTGGGGGAATGGTAGTTTGGCTTAGGGCCCCACTGGTGATTTTTGGCCCCTTGCTGCATCTTTTGGGAACTTGAAGGTGCAGGAACGCTTTGGACCAAAAACTAGAGGTGGAAGAACTGCGTTCCCATGCTTTCCCATACTTTAACCACTGAGAGCCAGTGTACGACTTCCCATTAGTGATTAATAGTAACCTAAGCCCTATCTCGCACCGTTACTGAGATAGAGCGACTTATTGGCTAAAAATCGCAAATTTTCTCACCCCCCTCTAATTTAATACCGTCGCTCAGGGTGACCCCTTTCAAATTTATGGAAAAGCTATATGGATTCTGAAACTATAGTCTTCTGGGCAGCGAACAGTGAAAATTTGGTGATCCTGGCTTGCACCGTTTTTGACTGATACACCCATGTGACAGATGAACAGATGGACAGAATGACGATGGCTAAGATGCACTAAAGCAGTAGCTGCTTTTGCGCATAAAAATAAAAAAACATTTCACTCTGTATGCAAATGTTTATAAAGTAGCTTTGCACATGACTGCTGAAGTTATACCAAGCCCCTACTGGGCAGAATCATCCAAGAGAAGAACTTTTGACTACTGCTATTCGTATTCTACTTTTTGCTCCGCTTGGCTTAAAACCACCAACACTGAAGCACAGAAAATGCTAAAAGGGGTGCTACTGTTATCCACTATTGCTAATTTTTCACTGCCAGTAAAAAACGTAAAACTTCTAACAGCCAGAAACACAGAAAGTAAATTAGCAGCAAGTAGACAATAATCTAAGACACAAACCTTCAGTCAACTTGGCGCCTTTGCCAAGTCGGTCACACATGAGTGCAATGTGCTTTTTCAACTTCTCCGTATCTTTCGGAATGCTCAGAGCTGCTGGGTTCAACGTAGCATCGGCAGCATTCTTTGACAGACTGGTCCGAAGCAAATGTGTAACTGATGCATCAATCACTTCTTCCCAACCCTACGTTTCATTCAAAACCACCTACCAGTCACTGAGCACATCACTGAACTACCGTAAGGACAGCATCACTACATTTCTACATTTCTTACTTATACTTACATAATCAATGACTGATCCACCCATGTGAGGGACAGATAATGAAAGAAATTAATATTAATGTCAATAAGCAAGCGAAAAGAAAAGTTAAAATTCTTGCAAAAATGTTAATTTGTCTGATAATGATATATAATTATATATGCTCACTGTCTGCTGGCAATACCCAGAAAGAGTTGCTGCATGTAACCACAATCATGTGACAATATTAATTAAATGTTACAGCTAGCGTGTTTTGTGTTTTAGAATCGGCTGCATTTCTGGCAAAATAACAGAGTAATTGAAATAATGGTTACAACTGAACAGATCACATAATCTACCTGCTTTGTACCATCGCTGACTACAGACAGTAAAGCAGCTTTGAGCGCGGAAACATCGGCAGGACAGAGATTAAGCCACAGTCGGATTAACAGGGTGATAATCCGTGTGGCACACGACAGCTCAGCGGATAAAGATCGCTGGCGTTTGTTGTTTGCCTCCACTTCTTCTGCCATAGACATTATCTGTAACAAATACGTATCACATAAAACAGTTCTTCCCAAGTCATAAGGCCAGTGCAGACTTCTGCACCCTTAGCCCTCGACCAAACACCGGCTTACACTGCAAGACCACGTATACAAGTGCATCACGTGGTCAACCGGTTCAAGCCCCAGCTTCTGCTGATACTCAATAACCACTGAGAGACGGCCAGGCTGAGTTGACATGGGTGGCTAATTACATAATGAGATGGCTTGCACATCTGTAGATGGTCATCAATCCAACTACCAACCAAGCCTTTCACGGATTAACTCCGTTCATTGAACACAACACATCATCTACTGCACCATAACACATTATATTTGTGCAGAAAAAAAGTTTTCATGTTTGTTTAACCAAACTACTCTTCTGAGAGTCCAGATCCTTAAGACAGAACTTTAGGAATTGCTGCAGAAAGTTTTTACAGGGTGCACGAGCTAACAGCATGAAAGCGGTAAATAAATACTTTTCTACTGTGCTACCAGTACAAGTCATTTCTAACTCAAGGATGCTGTGATATTTCTCCTGTAACTAGTAATGTCTCGCACAATATATTTTCAATATATTAATCTACTGACAATATATTAACAATATATTTTCAGGATATTAACAATATGTTTTCATTACCTTGGTGAGAAACCAAAAAAAACAGATAATATTAGAAAAAATATTTGAAAAAAAACTTTCATGGCAGAGTAGTTGCATGACTGGCTAATTCTGAAGTTCAATCAATCGAGACATTTACATAAAAATGATGCAAATGAATCAGCATGAATCGCGTAACAACGAAGACAAAGCTGCGTGTTTATGCTCACTATACACAGTGTTTCATAAAAAAGGACCCCTTTTTGTTTTCTTCAGAATTCATTCAATTGATAATCAATTTACACAAAATTTGTATCAGTTGTAGCTGAAGAAATACTAATTCAAAATATTGCAACAAAATATGGCAGTTGATTAAATATTCTTTGCTAGTGCTGATGTAATGCTGATGTCATAATGTGTCACGAGTACAAACTGGATAGTCTCAACTGGTGATGTCAGTTGCTAACCTGCTCCGATGGTGAAAAATCTGGTTCATTCATGATAAATTGTTGAAGTTTCACAGTTACAGTTACAAAAACATGCAAAGCGATGGCATTTACGTGTCTGTGGGGATAGTTGGACTTTCACACGTTCGAGCTAGACAGTGCACTATCACACCGAGCTTGCAAAATGGTTGCATTTTTGGATCGCAAGACGCCTGATTTCATGTCCTCATGTTGCTTAGTGCTGACAAAATAAACATTTTTCATTAGTGAACCAGATTAAGCTCACCATCGAAGCAGGGTAGCAACTGACAGCACCAGTTGAGACTATCCAGCTTGTACCCGTGACACATTATGATATCAGCATTACGTCAAGATTAGCAAAGAATATTTAATCAGCTGCCACATTTTGTTGCAATATTTTAAATTAATATTTCTTCAGCTACAACTGGTACAAATTTTGTGTAAATTAATCATCATTTGAGTGAATTATGAAAAAAACAAAAAGGGGTCTTTTTTTAAGAAACACCGTGTCAAACAAACAAGATGCATACATAAGCAGACAAGTGATTATTGTAAAAAAAATCATTACATAGGTAAAACATCACATGCACTTGCCTGCCTGTAACTTGAGTCAAGTAATGTGTCCAGGTTTTTCAGCGACGTCGGCGTCTTATCTTTAAACAAGATCAGGATTCGCTTCTGCACCACGCGGAACTGGGTAACATGCTCATCCAATTCTTTCATCATTCGATCGGCCTTACAGCGACACTACAAGCAACGACACATAAAGCCTGCTCCAATCATCTGCAGACAGATCATATCAACCATGCACTAATACGTACAAAATCTAAGTAAAAAAAGGCATCTGGTTCTGCTATCTAACTTCAGCATCAATAACAATATTAACTTCTAACATGGATGCAAAATCTGTTGCCTTTTTTGAAATATTCAATTTCTTGAAATTATCTACCATGCCTGCTTTTAGATAAAAACCCGTCATACAACCAAATCATCCTGAAGCCCACCATGCTAAATAATACAAAAATTCAAGTATTTAATTGTGCAAAACAAACAACCAACACTTTAATACTGTGTTACAGTCAGCAAAATTATATGTTCAAATTAGAAAATAACACGTAATGCCAAAACGACAGTAAAATATATATCTGAATGACTATTATTATGTTGTAATAGATCAAAAAGTAAATCAGTTCACACCTCAAAGTGTTGGTCAATAATTTCAAAGTATTCCTGCAGTGGCAGCGGACTGTCATAAAAAATCTGAAAATCCGAGCTTGACCCCATTTTGAATCGGCCAGCCAATCGTGTGACCAGCTCCCGCATCATGTGAAACATAAATGCAAAACTATCACACTGGATCCGATACCGTTCTGCAACGAACAGACAACAAATATAATCAATCAATCAATCATTTTATTCATCCAGAAACATATTACATGTAAGAAACTGCAATTAAATATTACACTGACTGGAACATCCAGGCATCAAGCTATTACGGAAGTCCATAATAACAAACGTAAGTACAAACAGAATTCACGAACAGCTTCAATGTCTGTAAGCCATTATGTTACATGATAAACTCATTTCACGACTTGTATTTCAGTAGCAAAAAGTAACAAATTAGTGAGAAAAATCAGTCACTCACTATCTACTGCTATCAGTCTAGCTAACAATTCTTCTTCATCATCATGAAATGCTGTGGTTTTGTTAGCTGAATAGAAAATAATCAGATCCTTATCAACTACCTCATCTTTGTCATATCAAGCCGAGGTGAGCAAAACTATAATCATTTAAATCATTAAACTGTTCTAACATTTGTCAAATATGTTTTTTGCTGAACAATATCGATTTCTACACGCACAAAAATTAATCTTATGTGCATGAGGTAAGAATTTTTAAGAGTGAATCCTTGGATGCCTCAGATGTGTTTTAAGATTACTCAAATCTGCTAGAGTTCCTGATCTCTCTGCAGCATTTGACTCCCCAAACAGGCATTGCCTGATGGGCTTGTCATAGCAACAACAATTTCAGCCAGTTGATAAATGCACACTACAGAGTGCAGCAAAAAAAGTAACCCAATAAATGCTCAGCAGTCGTTTGGGATTTTAATGTGAAATTTTACAGCTTTATTTAATAAAACCTTTTATATCTAATTGCCAAGTAAAATATGATTCTGTTGAAAAACGTTATAAACTTTTTAACATGACCGCCTACCGATTTTTCAGCATTAAAAAATGTTCAAGCTATAAATGCTATTTAATTTTCAAAAACCAGTTACCATGCTACTGCCGATGATGTCACAGTGACGTTTTGATAAGCAGTAATTTATTTTGCTTATAAATTATTACTTAATTATCGTTCTTTTAAAGCAATCGCCGGCTGCCCACCGGGTTCATCTTCCAGCAGGACGGCACGTTAGCACACACAGCATACAGCACACAGAACTGGCTGCAGGCCAACTGTCCAGATTTCATCACAAAGGACCAGAAGCCTCCAAATTCGCTGAATATAAGCCCAATGGACTATTGCGTGTGTGGTGCAATGTTGGAGGCTTACTCCAAGCTTAAAACAAAGCCGAAAACAATCGCCGAAGTCAAGGAAGCACTTCAGGTTATCTGGGGCAACGTGCCACAAGGACCGATTGACAAGGCTGTGAAAAACTTATAAAATTAAGCAACTAAAGGCTTGGTTAGAGCTTGGAGCTGGCAGTGGACACTTCAAACAGTCACATTGACAATGAAATTCTGGCATCTATCTGTTGATCATTAGTTAACTGTGTTGTTTCAATGATGTTATTGCACTGGTATAGTAGCTTAAACATTTTTAATGCTAAAAAATCAGTAAGTGGTCATGGTAAAAAGTCTATAACTTCTTCGTTTTTAAACAGAATCAACTTTTGCTTGGCAGTTAGATGTAAAAGGTTTCACTAAATAAAGCTGTAAAATTTTACATTAAAATTCCAAACGGTTGCTGAGAAAAGAACAAAAAACTTTAGGAGGCTACTTTTTTGCCAAACCCTGTACACGATACAGTCTCACATACTGACAGACATCTGAATCATACTCACGAGAGCTCTTTGAAGCCAGCAGAGAAATAACCGGAGCCAGACCATAATACTTAAAGCCAACAACATTGGCAGATGTGTCACTGTCAACACCCCACAAATCTGCACATGCAAAGCTCAGTGTCAATTCCATGTCACAGCTTCAATGTCTGTAAGTCATTATGTTACGTTTTCACACCAAACATCTAGCACAAATGCTTATACACGAGTTTAATCTCTCCATATCATAACGGTAACGGGGGCCAGACTGGTGACCAAAAGGTCCCTGATCGACTTGGGCTCAGAGCACTGCCGGGTAACGACCTTAGGCAAATTGTTCACACACATGTGCCTCTGTCACCAAGCAGTATAATTTGGTACCGGCCAAAGGGCGATGATGCCCCATGGCTGAAAAGGTAACCGTAGGTCTGGCGTCGCATTGGCCATGCGTCACAGACTCGGTGGTTTATCCACCTACAGGCTCAATGATGACAGAAAAGGAGATAAGCATTGAGCACCCTACCTACGCTCCAGTGGGGCATGGCACGCTTTACCTTTTTTATAGCGAACAAGGCCAGTATTATTGCTACTTTTGTTTAAATATGAATGGCAAATAACCAAACGTGACATCTTCTTCAACAACCATTACAATGAAGCTGACTACTTTCGGCTTCCTTTCTTACAGTTTTTTTACAGTTGTTCTAGACTAAACCAGTCCCCAAAACCAAACTTTCAGTTTTGGGGACTGAAACAACTTATTTACAATAATAATCCATAAAATGGGCCAATTGAACAAAAACGATTATATGCATAGTGCATAGTTCAACTGATTCTCACTGTTATCATGTAAATGTCTATGTCTAACAAACTGACCAAAAAACAAGTCGCCGAGATTAACTGGTGACTTATTGGTGTCGACGGTGATTTTGTATGTAGCGCTTTTGACCGGCATACAGGGTCGCAGAACCACTGATAGAGGCAGGCGAGCTGTAGACTGCGCCACTTTGGGCGCTCCTACAAACCATTTCATAAAATTACTAATAAAATCACCGAGAGTGAAACAATAATAAAATGAACACATAAAAATGAATAAAATCTTTAACTGTGAATGAATCAGGCATGAGTCCTTTTAGGAGAAAAATATACATAAAACTGATATTTAGTACTTTGATCCGGTTGATTGGCACCTCAGATTCAGCGAGTTTCTCGCCGACATTTTGCGCTTTATAAATGTGCCCACTTGCTTACTTACAAAAAGAGGAATCTGCCTTGTGAATAACAAGTCACGCTCTAAAAAGCCCACTTTGTGGTACTTATCCTGGCCTAGAATCAAAATAACAATTAAACAAAATTCACAAGCAGTAAAATGTGCACAACTGCACAAGTTTTGCAGACCAAACTGCACGAACTGCTAACAAGAAGCATTCAACACAGATGAAAAAATACAGACACATTCTTAATAAGTGATAAATACTACAACTATACGAAAAGCTTAAGTGCAATAATCGCAAAACATGCCTAACTAATCTGCACATGAAATCATCGATCAGTAGCGACAGGTAACAGACCAGCATTAGTGTAGTAAATTGCGAGCACAGTGAGCGTCAGATCAGAGGGCAGAGCCTTGTGTTTCATGAATACAGTCAGACGTGTGTCAACAGGCTGGCCAGGCACTACATCACAACACAATAAAAGGTAAAGAGTAAAGGTCGTCAATTTGTATAGCGCATCATCGCGAGCAAGCGCACACCTCTAATGCGCTTTCGTCACTAACCAGAACCGCCTGCCGCATGGCCACCGTGTGCAGCCTGCAGACACAGGCTGGCACAGCGGCCGGCTAGGCAACCCCAGTCAGCTGTACCAGCTAGAGCATCCGTAACTCATGTAAATGAGTTACTACTCATTTTACCGTCCCACGGAGCATAGAAGGCTGAGTTTTTCGCACCGAGATGGTTTACCTGCCCGCAGGCAGTCACCCATCGCAGTACTAACCGGGCCCAGCGAACCATACACTGCACCAAAGCACCATCAACCACAGCCTGCGTTCAATTCAAGTTCTCCCGGTGAAAGCTTCCACCAAGAATGCTAACTCTGTAATGCCATAACATAGCCACATTGTCAGTACTGCACGTGACACAGGAAGATAAGTATAATATTGATGCTCTTTCCATTGATTTGCCGAGCTTTCCTTTTCACCTCAAAACCTAATCAGTCCATCTCAATCTCAAGATATACCAATGAAAATAGGTAAATAAAAATCTGTCAATTCACACCATAGATATAGCAGAAATGAGATCGCAAATATAAACACAGACAGAAAACACTGCATAATGGCGGCAAAGGCAAGAAAACCACAGTGTTGAATATTACCTAAAATGAAAATGAGCACTAACACACAAAAATAGCCCCGTGATCCCATACGCCAGGTGACGCTCTGAAGCTCCGAAATGCATTCCTAGAAAGATACCTTTAACCGTCTTCAACATACTGCTGAAGACTAGGCTGAGTGTAGGCATTCGCTTGAGCAACGTCAAATAAGCACAAAGTATCATCATCATCACTTAATCTTAATCAACTTAATCTCCCTCCAGCCACAACGTAACACTCGATCCTCATCCGTCGTCACTCTTGCTCGTCCATCTACTCATTCCTCTTTAAAAATTACCAGTCGTTCCTTTCGCTATGCATCACCTCATCTTTGGAATCAATTGCCTCATTCAATTCGTCAGCCACGTCTTGATTTGCCTTTTCCTGACTCACCATACTTCCATGATCATCTCACCTCGTCAGCGTCACCATCACCACTCTTGTCATCAATCACCCCATCATTCTTTCATTCCAATCTCA
>Ga0209671_1008816_pt1 | contig 10564 bp, 7 predicted proteins | sample WorMetHERISLAND2_2_FD_187401 | JGI IMG/M metagenome (GOLD analysis project Ga0209671, IMG submission 187401) | Marine gutless worms symbiont microbial communities from Max Planck institute for Marine Microbiology, Germany - Olavius geniculatus... | ecosystem: Host-associated > Annelida >...
CGGTTGAAAAATGTGGGAGCTGTGGGGGTCGAAATTTCGGCCTTCCCATTGACTTGGCACATCGCTTATACAACAGCTTGTTGCTACCGCACAAGCCGTGATGATAATGTGAATTTGGCTAGGATACTGTGATTGGTTGCCCATGAATATGCAATACGCGTTGACGCGCGTTACGCAGCGTACGGCGCGTTAACGCGCGCAGTGAGAACGCATTTTAACGCTAGCTGACGTGATGCTATAGCAGTTGCAATAAAAATAGGCCTACGATAGGTTAGAGAGATATTGCTACACACACATCAATAACAGTTCGTTCAGGGAAACTTTTCGTCTTAGACGCGCTGAGCTGTGACGGTCTGAATGGCACTACAGTTAGTTTACGAGCCAACTACGTGACTATATACAGACTATGTCGACCGAGCGTTAAGGCGCGTGCAGAGCGACGTAACTGTACTAAACTAAACTTAACTCGCCAATGGGCGAGTTCAGTTCAGTTCAGCTCAGTTACGTCGCTCTGCACGCGCTCTTAAAAACATTATAAGACTGCGGCGGCACTTAAGTGTATGGTCGCCTTGCTTGTCTCCGTTTGAACTACCGTAGGCCTATACACGTTGATTTAGATGGAAACCATTTATTGTGTACAACGAAAGACGAACAGCGTACATTGCTAGTAAACCTATAGTCCACCACTAGCTAGTGTACCGACTGAGAGTACTTTAAGCAAGTTGAATATGGAAAACATGCGTGGAACAATTATACAAGATGTAGTCGCTGTAAAAGTACTGCCTGTCGCTGTTCTTGAATAACAAGTAGGCCTACAGTTTACAAAATGAGTAACTGCGGTGCGCAATCGTTTTTACGACTTGAGCTTGAGATAATTTGCATTTAAAATAATCATCAGTAATACACAATTATTTAGTTCATATCTTGTTCTGTTTTAGTGTAAAAGCAAAGCCTCTTTTGTCACTGTGGTCCTCAAAAAGGCAATCGTACATTTCAGCTTTAAAAACTGTGGCATCGTGCTGTATGTCTTTCCAATGTCTATGAAGTAGTGCATAATAGCCTGATCTTGGTATGATAATAAAATGTAGATGTCATCATCATTATTCGTCATGAACAACAGCATCAAGTTGGTTTATAAAAAGATTGTCAAACACAACTTGCACACAGTAACTGGATTATACGGATATAAACAATGCAAGGATCATCTCCAGGAAGCTCTAGTTTAGGTCCCCTATGCCACATAATGCAGCTGTTAACCTTTTGACGTAAACTGAAAACATAATTATTCTGTCAAATCGACCTCACGACATGTGACTGTCTGAAATTTCGGCGTTTTGTCTTTCATTTTATTTTTCAATTTTTGTTTCTTAGTTCTGCTCACCGTGATATGATATATAATATTGGGCCTATGCAGTGTTTGACTGAAACTGAAGTTTGAGCAGTGACTGTGTGATCGACACGGCCGTCTTCAAGCCGTTGACACAACATGACAGCAGATCCAGTACTTCTGATGACGTCGCTGCATCAGCCTCCTGTTGCTGCTGCTGCTGCTGCTGATGATGATAATGTGGCCGAATACGTTCTGCAACTCGCTGCAGACTGTCGGCCAAACATTCCGAGACATTTACAACATCGGACCTATGACATTCAAAGCGTTCAGAAAGTTCCACCAATCGCTGTCGTCCTAAGTCCCTCACATACTGGGCCAAGTGTTTCTGCCATACACCCGCCCCCACCAACGCAGCTTGCTCTCTGAGTGCCCGATGCAGCACTCGACGTGCGGCGCTGGACACCTGTCTGAGCTCCTGGCCCGCCTCCTCAGTCACTGCACACAGTACGAGCGTGTGGACTGGATGTGGACCACCCTCAAAACACACGTAACTCTTGCCACTGATGACTTGATGTCTGACATCTGAGAGACAACCGAGCTGGTCTGCACGAACTGGGGTGAACGGTGCAGTGATCACTTGTGCACCACTTTGCCATGCTAACTGCCTTGCGATGTTGTGTCCCAGACGATCCAGCACCAACACCCCCCTACTGCGCAGAAACCTCTTCACTCGGGGGTGCACCACCTGCATACAGACCGACAGACAGACAGCATTTAAAATGCAAAAAAAAATTAACCAATCAATTATAACTGTTTAAGTAGCAAGGCTACTTCTAGACCAAACCATTTGACAGCTTAAAGAACAAAACAGAAAACACGCCAGCAGCTAATGAGTTAAAGTCTGCATATGGAGGGTCATTCAGAAAGTTCGTAGACCGATACAGCTAGGCATAAAATATTTGGATCGTATTTTGCCACTTTTCAACACATTTCTATGCAAATGAAACGCTCTCTTGGTCCAGTGTTTCTACAAAGCTCGAATTCCATTGTAGAAAAAATTTTGACCTTGGTCTTCCGGCCAGCAATTTGCCATGCACATTACGAGGGGCATTCAGCAAGTTTGTAGTCTGATGGACGATGGACAGTATAAATGTCAATAACACTGTGTTACTGGTTGGTGCCATCTAGCACTGCAATACTGCACAACTTATTATTGGGCTATAAGTAGACTTCATGAAAGCAGACACATTTGCTGACAACGAGGACATAGTCTGCAGGGTAAATTGCCAGCTGGAAGACCAACATCAAAAGTTACTCTACAACAAAATCAGAGCACTGGAAAGACACTAGACCAAGTGCATTTTAGTTCCAAAAAGTATGTTAAAAAGTAGCAAACTATGATGCATGTCCCTTGTAAGTATCAACATGTGGTAGAATAACTGCAACTATTTTTACCTTTGTAACAGCATGGTAAAAAATTAACCTTTAAAACAAATAAAAACGTGGGTACCATTACAGTACCAAAAACAGACACAGAATTGACATATGACACCCAATGTCACTGCATAAAAGCACAATGGCATCAGAAACCAAAAACTATTAAAAACAAAAGAAAAACAGGAATTTTGTTTACTTTTTGGCAGGCAAGAACACCAGTGCCACAATCGACGACCGTTTGAGTGGCTTTCAGAAGATTATCCATGACAAATTTATCGATGTTAACATCTGAACTGAGTTCAACTGACTCAGCAACATCAACATCAGCATCTGCCCAGCTACCGGCCAATGACGCACTGTACACAGCTATTGTGACGCCATCAGCACTGCGCTGGCTTGGCTCAGTCAACAGTGATGTCATTGTTGTTAATAATGGTTGTGTTAACGACATGTTTGATTGCTGCTGGTCTGATATCACGCAGTAGGCCGGGAGATGTGACGCTTTGACCAGAGTACCACACTGGACATAGGAATTACATACTGCATGGCCCTGCAAAAAATCACACAAATACATAGATAGACTAAAGGAGACACTGACACAGAGATAAAACACAGACAAACACACATTTTACAGACGGAAGGAGTCATTTCAATGACACAAAACAGAAAAAAATACTTAGAACAAACTAAATCCTAACAGACAAAAACAAAACAGATATTGTTCTAACTGTCAGACTGGAAAGCTGGCAACAAAATAGAATAACCAACCATGAAGTCAAAATGGTGGTGACAAAACATTGCCACAGCATGCATGCATCGACAAAATTTAAAACTGTGCTGTTGCACTATAAATTACGGTATTAAGTATAACATGAGACACTGTTATTTTACTGTACTGCATAAAGTGCTAGGAGTCTTATAATACAGAACAAAATATCAATAATGTTAACGAAAAACAACACAGCAATTTTGTGTAACTCACTTTGAAAGTGGTGACTATGTATCTGTTGTCTAAATTAAACATATTTCATTGACTGTTAACAAATTAGCAATTAAAATACTGGTAATTATTTTCAACACAACATTTTACTGCATACTAGAACAAGAACAGTAGCAATGTTGTCACTGCTGTCTGATGATTGACTGAGAACAATTTTCAAGACACCGCATGCAATACACTCCACATCAGCTCGAGACATTCCACATACCAGTTTCGTTGACAGCACTCCTAAAACAGAAATTCAGACAATCTGCAAGCATATGCTTTACGATAACTCCATCACATGCAGTCATCAAAATTAACTTCATTTGACAACCTACCATTTAGCAATATTTGACAAAAGTACACTGATTCACTTTTGCAAACCACTGTACCAGTATGCATAATGTACGCTGTTATAAAACGGCAAATAACTAGCTTATTCCACTACATAGCCTACAGAAAAAATCAACAACAAAAATAGAAATTTAAAAAAACTAAGAATTTGTGATTATCCAAATCTGGAAAATCACAAAGCTATGAAAACAACCCACTTGCACCATTGGCAAATGTAAAGTTCACAAGGTCATAGAAGTGTATATTTTGCTAACAAAGCAACAGTCTTTCTCAGATTTTAATAATAAAAATAACACAGAAGATGAATAGCTCTGTCTTGCTAAACAGTACAGTCCTGCTACAATATCCCAACGGTATACAATAGGTCGCATTATCTTCACTCATCCCAAGAAGTCTGTGGTAGGATCTGTACTGCTTTCAACAGAAACAAAAATGTCTGCCAACAAAAATGATCATTTCTCAACATTTGGTGCCAAAACTAAAACTGAGACTAAAACTTGGCCAACTGATGTCCTAGAAACCATCTGGGGATGAACGGTTCATAGTATGCCTCAGGCCTGTCTGCAGTTAGTCTTCCAATCTATCGCTCTCACTGAATTGTTCTAAATTGCTCTGGAGATGAATGGTTAACCTAACAGCAAAAGTTGCCCATTGAAACTAGTTTAAATTAGAAATACATTCTGTGGAACGAGGTATCTATCCCATTGCTACGCTATACCTGTCGCGTTTCAGCATTTTACACTTCTTTAACTTCATGGTGCACATCCGCAAGGCCAGCGTACTATGTAATTAGTTGAGCGTAGATATTTACAATTGTGGCGTCAGCGTACTGTAAAGACATGATTAACTACACAGAAGTTCAAAAATGCAAAGAAATTTTATCGAATTTGTAGTATCAACTTAAAATGTAAACCTACATATGCAAATGTAAAATAACAGTAGGCCCCCTACATGCAGCAGCTTAACAAATTTAATATAAAAAAATAATAATGCCTATGCAGGTAGCACCCTCTGGCAAACACAAATATAATTTTTGAGACTGACATTTCATTTACCTGTCTGAAATCATTATTTTTCCAAATTTCTGGCATTTTGTTACCTTTTTTATACACACGTGTAAATTAAATACTGTAGCAAATCCTAATTCAGCCATTTTGTTGAAATAACCTGCACAGAAGCAACATTATGCCTCAAAACGTTAATCGTTTCTGGTACAGCTGTAATTGATGTAAATGCATTGAAAATGCAGCGATCACAATTTCGGAGCTGAGAGCTCAAATTGGGGGATTAAATTATTTTTCTTTTTTGTGCCTACAGCAGCCACCGAGATATACTTTTTGAGCCATTAAACGCCACTATAAGCCCACAAGATTTTCTACTACCTTCCCATTAAAAATGTATTACGGAGGTTAAAAATTGGGGTAACATAGGGGAGGCAGTCATCAGATTTTCACCCCACGCAAACTCAATCTTGTACTTTTCGGGCCCCAAATCACTGGCAAAATTTCATCAAAATTTCATCAAAATTGCAGCTGTAGGAGTGTTTACAGATGGAATGACAGAATGACAGAAGTGATTTCATAATCTGTCCCATGCTATGCTATAGCAATGGGACAGGTAATGAATATGCATTGACAGACACATAAACAATAGCTAGTTATTACACAACCAACAGAGTGAATGATAAATACCTTGCAGCAACTGAAGCAAGTCACTCAGGTTATCCAGCTGTATTGTATGGCGAACTGGACACTCGTCTGACATGAGATAGGTGACCGCAGCTTCCGCAATCACATCAAACAAGTCAACGATTAAACTTTGTTTTTGTTGAACAGACATCTGCAGAGCATGTTCAGTCATGAGCAATGACAGTGTAGCTGTTATCATAGCTCCATCACTGTGGATGGTTATGTGGTGCTGAATGGCACTGGTGAATAGTCGTAGCACAGGATTGGATATCTGCGATGCTAAAAACAATCTCTGAGCATCTGATGTCACAACAACATGACCACCAACATCATTGTGTATCAAGTGACACCTGCCATATGGACCTACACACATGTCTAGCAGTCAAGAAAAAAACTAAATATTCTGTCAGCACACATATATATGACAGGAACATATATATTTTATACGTCAGCTATCACTGAAAAGAGACCAATATTGTAACTACTCTGGTGCTTTTGGCTTAATGACAGAAAATGTAAAAAAACAATCAATTAGAGCAAAATAGGGAAATGAATCTGCAACCTATGAGGTAGACTTAAAGGCCACAGGCCGGCTTCCAGACAGAGACCGCGGAAGGTATTTGAAAGTGGGGGGCCAAACCATGGCGAGCGCAGAGTGATTAGCATATAAACTAGTGTGTGTATGGCGTCGGCCTATCTGGGTGATGGTCTATCAATAAACTTTTTGTTTAGTTCATTCATCATCGAACTCGTCACTGACTGTAGCACTCTACAATCTACATAGGCGAGGCGACCAAGCATTGCCCGTCTCTGCAGCTTGGAACAGACTGCCATCAAATGCCATCAAATTGCTTGCCCCCACCCGAAAAAGTGAGGGGCAATTGCCTCCCTTGCCAACGCGGTTCCATGGTCTGTGCTTCCAGATATCTATTGATAACGAACTGCCATTCCAGGTTCTTATCACTACAATGCAGAAAAAGCTTCTCAACCTATGCGTTGTAGAGTATTTGTTTAACGCAAAATATGTGTATTATGCATACAATAGAAGATATAAATATGTTTCTGATTGTTAGTAGTCTTACCTATACACGACTCGCACACCTGTCGTAGCGTTGACACCGACGCCATTACGTCACGTTCGCTTAGAATGTTTGCCACGCAAGATTCATGTTCTAATTTCTCGGAAAAACTCATTTTCACTTTTGCTAACTAACAGAAACAGCAAACTTAACGCGTAACTATACTTTTGTTGTTCCTAGTAACGGGAAGTGAAAATAACTCACAGGAAACACTAACAAAAGCTGACGGTGATATCTAAAACTAGATTATCATAAAAATTTAATAACATTCTGTGGTAGTGATGGGTCATCTATCAAAATTGAAATGTAACTTGTAAGAATGTTATGCCGTATTGGCATTGTGATAGCGAATTTTTTGCAGTTTTTGCTATAGTCTGTCCATATGCTCAGCTGCATCAAGCCGTAAGCGCTGTGTCACAGTTAAACCTATAGTGCAGATTTTTTTTAGAAATATTGCACTATTGTTATGAGCAAAGATCCACCCGAAGCTAATTTCCAGCTAACTAAATTAGCCGGCCACGATACGTCACCGTTGCAGACGGTAAAAACGTTGCGCTTTGCACGACGTCCAAGCATCGCATAGTAAAAAACCATAACCCTAGAGCGACAACCTTAGAGCGAGGTGGCCAAAACTAAAGACACATGCGTCAAGTTTCTTTCTAATATAGCCTGCCAAAATTTATTAAAATCGGCCAATGTTTCACGGAGCTATTCAAAAAATAAAACTGGCATGTTTTTTATGGACTGCAGTGTCGAGAGTAATACTTTTTGCACAGTTCAATTTCCAGCGGCAATAACAAAGAATATTTAACTGCTGTATTCAAATATTGACTTTAGTCACGTAAGAAATTTCTTTTGGAACATTTTGCTGAAACCCCAGGACTCTGTGACGTACGGTTGCAAAATTATGGTGTCATTAACTTTGTGCAGTTTTTTTGGAACACCCTGTATATCTTATAGCCTATCATAAATACAAACTCTGCGTTTGTGTTTTAAATTCTGATCTAAGAAATAACAACTAATTAATCACCGTTTAAATGTGCACTTCTGCATATTAGGCCTAAGCCAATTATACGAAGCTTGGGTGCAGTGTGTTTTATACAATCGTGTCAATTTCTACCACTAAAGGCCTACGAACTAACATATAGTTTCGAACACGAACAGCAAAAAAATTCAGCGCTTTTATACGCGAAGCTTATTTACCAAAGCTAGGTCCACTAAATACGTTATTAAAAAAGCTATGCAAAGCAACGGTGGTTACAAAATTATGTTTTTTTTGCTCAAAACAGCGACGAAAACGCTTTTTGCAGGATTTTCATGAACGAGCGCATTTCTTTCTTTGATGTCATCTTCGTAGGTATCTTAGAGCCTATAAAAACGACAGCACATCGAACCAATACAATGAAATCAACAATGCAAAGATCAGACCTGGTCTAATCTGGCGGTATTCTTATGCTACTGGGCACTGAAAAAGTAATAAAACTTTTATATTTAATATGAACACATTATTAGACAACTAGTTAAATTGTAATTATATTTACTCTATTGTTATCGTGCTCATTTTGTAAACTCAGCAAATTTAACAGAAATATTTTTAATTAGTCCCCACATGGGGGCATGAAATCAGGCGTCTCGCGATCCAAAAACAAAACCATTTCGCAAGCGCTGAGTGCTGGTGCACTGTCTTGCTGGAAAATGTAAAAGTCAGGCTATCCGTACAAGCGTGCAAAAAATGATTGTTTTGGGCGTTTTGTGGCTGCAAATCTGCAATGGTAAAACTTCAACAGTTTGTCATCAGTAAACCAGATGAAGTTCACCATCGACGCAGGACAGCTATTCAGCAACTTTTAGCGTTGGTTGAAACAAGCAAGTTTGTACTCACGACACATTATGATGTCAGCATTAGATCACGACTAGCAAATATATTTAATTAACAACAACATCTTGTTAACATATTTTAAATTAAAATTTCTTAAGATACAGCTGGTAAAAATTTTATGTAAATTAATCCCCATTCGACCGACTTATAAGAGAAATAAAAAGGGGTGCCGTTTTATGAAACACCGTGTTCTGTAGGCTACACTACAGACTACAAGAGGGGAAGAGTTAGATGTTTGTGACGTCATATTTGAGGAGGATTTAGAGCAGCGTGACGAAACGTGACGAAGGGAGAAGGGGGTTAATTTTCCCCAAAATTGCTTAACGTCATTTATAGACGACTCCTATAGTGCTAGCATTTACTAATGGGACTCCATGGGGAACGGTACATGTAGTTTATCGTATATCGTTAAGAATCACGTAAAAATTGTTGCTTTTGAATCTCAAAAATTACTACCAGTAACAGACGGCTTAAAACGGTTTAACAGCTAGATGCTAAACCAGCCGCTAATACTCCGTTTACACTATTAAGCACACATAAAGCAAACGTATTCAATATACACGTGCACGACGTGTGTTATAAGTTTGGTTCATGTTTGCTTCATCGTGTTAACGGGGTATGAGGCTTAGCGGTCCGGACCGCCGCTAGCTTAACGGCTTTAAATCTTTAGACCAAACAGTTCCTGGGACTATTCTTACAATACCAAGTTTTAGAATAATACGAACAGATAAGTTTACTTTAGCAGCTAAATTTTTCGAGTAATAAACAGTTTAATTTGCTTGACTGAAACTTAGTATGACTATACAGTAAGTCTACAATGTGCCGGCTAGATAATAAAATAAAACGTATAACATTTTAGAACGTGACCGTCAATTTCAACACTACTGATGATAAGACCAGTAATAGACGTTAAAAAGATTTTAAAAATTTGAAAAATATAAAAAAACGTTTGTAAACGTTGAATAAAACGCCACGCCTTTTTACTCTACGCATCGATCATATGCAGAGCTGTAGGATAGGCCTACAGATTTTTTTTCATATTCATAACATTTTCGTCATCATACATATGCAAGTAAATCTAAATGAAAAAGTGCTATTATTTCATCAGAACACTACAATTTTTAACGGCAGGTTACTCTGAATCACCGTCATCGTTTAACCTATCAGGTATAATAAGAAACGCTGCAAAAATAAACAAACATCAACAGCGCATTTTCTGTAATCAGAAAATTGGCGTTTACGAACATTTATTACAATAGGTTTACGTTACTGACGTTTGCGCGTGTTGCAGTCCATCTGGTCGAGGAGTTCAGAGCTAAGAATTCGCAGGTAACTCGCGATCTGTTGTCCACATTCTTGCGAGACGACACTCAAGGCGCAGTCGACCGCAGTCTCCAGTCTGCAGACGACCAAACGGGGACGCTGAAAATGCGAGAAATGAAAATACGAGACATGAAAATGCGGCACCAAAAATAAGGGGTGAAAATAGAAAAAGTAAGACATAAAAATGCAGGAAATGAAAATGCGAGACATGAAAATACGGGAAAATGACTATGCGGGTCAGACGTATGCTAAAAGTAATGTTTACACTACAGTTCAGTTCAGTACAAAGTTAAGACGATAGTGATGTCCGCTCGACAGATTGGACATCCGCGTCCCTGGTCATGGACACGGTTAGCGCAATCTATGCAGAATCTTTGATGACCACACGGCACCAGTGCGACGCGAGGGTTACGAGGTGCGATCAGACACACTTCGCAGTTGTCATCATTCGTCTGTGGCGTGTCGACGACCTGACTGTCTGCCTGGCTGTTG
>Ga0209671_1008818_pt1 | contig 10563 bp, 9 predicted proteins | sample WorMetHERISLAND2_2_FD_187401 | JGI IMG/M metagenome (GOLD analysis project Ga0209671, IMG submission 187401) | Marine gutless worms symbiont microbial communities from Max Planck institute for Marine Microbiology, Germany - Olavius geniculatus... | ecosystem: Host-associated > Annelida >...
TCGTTGATCATTATGATAATCATTTGCAGCCGTTTATATTTTACTTACTTATTATAAGAACGATTAATGTTAGTCATTTTGTGAGACGACGATACATGACTGATTGCTGACTAGGCAGAGAACAAAAATGTTTGTCAACGAGACGTTTTTTAACGCTATATATGACCGTGAATTGGCACCGTGAATTCGCCGTGAATTTTGCAACTTTTCTAAAAGTATGCCGTGATTTTTGCACTTTTGCACCGTGATTTTCGTACAGCCCTAGTCATTAGTTGATGTTATGTGTGGATAGTTGGTCCGTCTTATCTTCAGGGCTCTTGCGGGTTCTTGAAAGTACTGTATTGTGGCTAAACGGTGAAAGACAGGGCCTAGGTTGCTATTAATCACTAATAAAAAGTCACATAACCCCTTTCAGATAAGATAAAAATCATCAACCTTGGATGACCTTGAAAATCAGTATGCACTATTGAATTTGAATTTGATTTTGACAAATGGACAACAACCATGTATTTTGCAGTACCAGCTCCGGTATTTGCAGTGCATGTTTGTAAATAGCTCCAGCAGAGTTACAGCCAGATACAACTACATGTGTCACCATTGAGTTGCCGAGTCTGCTCTAGTGATAGTGATGTTACGTGGCATACAGTGCGATAGTTACAACATCACATAACCACCGTCCGTGCCTTTGTAGTGCGTTATCGTAGTGTCCGGCGAGCTTCACCTATGCATCCTCTGTGTCTGCCATTCTTTTCTTGGTGCCCTCATTATTATTATTCACACATTTATCTGTCTGGTTACAGGCCTGGTTTGTAGCTTGTACATAAATGAGTATACAAGTAGGCGTAAACTTGGCAAAAATATCAGAGCACCCAGTAAGGAGCTGAGGGCAAGGTAAAACGATAATGAAATGCCACAGGAGTTGAGCAGGGTAGGAAATGCGACGCGGTTTTCTCCATTCTCAGCTGACTAGGGTCTAAGGGATTGCTGTGACCTAACCCCCTGCCAGGGTCCAGGAGCAGAGCCTTGGGCCAATGTGATAGTTCTAAGGGGGATGGCAGGTTCCAGTCTTTTAGTCGACTCCCTCACATATCATATGCAAATCTACCAAGTTTACTCCTGTGGATTTTTCCATTTTGTTGTGGCGACTGTCATCTGTGCACGACAAGTGGACAAAGTACTTGTGCCAGTTTTTATGTGCTAGTTTTTTTTCGTAAAGATTAACTTACCAGTTGAAGAAGTGAGTGCTATTTTTTGTCTGTATCTTCACCTGGCAAACACTCCAGGGCTTGGCGGCTTTATACCATACATCTTGTGTAGTGTTTGCCTTTTAATTGTGTAAATATTACAGCTGGTGAAAAACATATACACTAGTCTATAATCTATCGGCTTTTGTTTCGGTGGTTGGATGGCTTCCGGTAGCATGTTTCACAATCACAGCAGTGCTACTTAGAGTTTTTTCATTGCCCAGTCTTTGTTCACTGCTTGTCAGTTACTCTTATTTACGTTCTAAGCTTTTTCGTGTTTTAAGAAAGTCATTTCTATTTCTTCCATTTTAATTATCTGACACAAATGCGAATGTTCTGTTTCTGCAACACTTTGGCGGAGTTTTTGTGACCAACGTTCGAGTTGCATCCCGTACTTTGCGAAGCACTGTACTAAGTTGTGCGGAGTATTTTGTTATACTTATTGTTAAAAACTAAGTTTCTGGTACAGTACCGGGTGCAGATAAGTTACTGTTGTGACACTCCCATTTACGTGATGTGCGTGCATTTGTGTATATGATTATAGTGAACGTGTGTACTGGATATTCTTGACCTTGTGATACGAGGGACGTATGGCGCCAAAATGTGCATAGTGTTGTTCCCTGCGGTGTGTCACCTCAGAAAGCCCAGTGTATTTCTGACAATTTGAACTCCACGTTTACAACAACGAACAGTGAATAAAGCTATTTTGATGTTTATTTGCGGTAATGACAGAACAGTTTCGCGATGACGCGTGACTTTTGTTGATTGATTAATCGGTAATGCTTTACGTGTTTAGTTTATAGTTACTTTTAGATAGAATAGATTGTAGCCCCGATGGTAAAATTACTGCATTCGTCGTACGTTTCTGTTACGCGTATTCTGCTTGAATCGGCGTGCAGTTCTTCCGTGAACGTAACTTTTTTCTCTCATAATAATTAGCAGGAATTCGTTGTGCGTAATCGACTGTATAGTGTTACTATACGCGGCGGGTGTCAATGACGGCTTTAGTTCTTGTCCGAGTGATTCGCTTCATGATGTAGCCTTGTCGCCTGTGGACAGTCTTATACTCGGCTTGTATACTGGGTGGTCCAAAAAGTAGGCCACTGAACTTCATGTCTCGACCCATTTGCAACGATTGCTCGATCCACGTAAAACAATCATGTACGGTGTGTTGCGCTTTTATGCGCCACCCGCTGTACGTTTGCAGTACAGATAAATTATGATTTTAAATTCCACCACGCCCGAAACGCGTCGCTACATTCCCTTATGTTTTGTACTTCATGGGATTTTCAACGATGAATCTACTGCAAATTTGTTTCTGTGTTTATCAGTAGAATAATTTTTAAAATAAATCATTACCCTGTAGTCATAGTTACGACGCAATTAGGGCCTATGTCATATTTTTACCTCCGCCAAGGAGGTTATGTTTTTGCCAGACTTTGTCTGTTTGTCTGTCTGTTAGCAAGATAACTCAAAAAGTTATGGACGGATCTTTCTGAAATTTTGAGGGTTTGTCGGGCATAGCACAAACTACCAGTGATTCAATTTTGGGGGTGATCCGGAAGGAATCCTGGATTCGGGATCACTTTGAAATTTTCGTTACCATTGCTTTCAATGGGGCATACGGGAAACCGCTGCAAAACCGAAGATGGTGCTGCCACCTAGCGAACAACATTGCTTTGGCGGAGGTGTGCGGGCTCTGACTGCTTTCTAGTTTTGCCTATTTTTTGGACCACCTTGTATTCGTTGGTTGTATGTATTGCATTTGTGTAGTGGGCGTCGTTTCTTTTCTGCAACATCTGTTTGTGTATATTACGGCTATTTATAGTGGATATAATTTTATTACTATTAATTTAGCTGATGCATATAATAATGATAATACTGAGAGTGATAATACTTGACTTGCGAGCGTGGTGTAGACGGGTGAATGAGTGCACTGATGATGTATCTTAATTGCAATCGTGTCGTCATATCACCGGGCATTTCAGTATTTCGGTTAGTATTGAATTAAAGCTGAAGCTGAGAGATCTCCGGTCCTGTTTGTCATGTTTTTTCGCCTTAAGGTGCGTAGAGAGCAACGAAAGTGAACTGAACTGAACTGGAATGGCATTGTTTATAGTTTTTGACTAATGCTTCATGTTTGCTTCATCGAGTAAACGGAGCATAGCTGACCAGTGGGCAAGCATTAATGCATTACAGTCACTACCGTCTATCGGCGTCGGTGGCCTACGTGAATATAGTCACGTACGCGTCAGCCAATGACAATGAGCCCGCCCTGCTCCCCCATTGGTCAGTTCGTCAAAAACTAAATCGTGTCGGTTCAGTTCAGTTCCGGTACTGCGCTCTGTACGCCCCTTTATTCGCATTAAAGAGATCGAGACTAAGAGGGAGAGGAGGGGAGAGAGAGACAACACTCAGAAGCAAGACAGCCAAGCAGGTTTAACGACAAGCAAGCAAAACACTGCAAGCAACTTCACGATAATAGGCAACATTAGAGTAGGCCTATACGTTACATGCAGTGGTAACTTTATAATTTTTATCATATATTAACCGACTTGGATTAATTTGAACTGGCTGCCGAGAACTTCAGATTTGCAGGTACTGTTACATGCTAGGCTCATTTCATATCCGAGCAGACGGTGCATATTTACAAAACAGATCAAAGGCCAACGTCTTCGCTTAATTGCTTTTGAAAGTGGTATGCCTGTCGGACGAAAATGCAACTTGCGTGAACAATACCAAAAGGGGCCAAGCCTAGAATTTTAGCTGGAAAACTGAGAGATTGGGTCGAAAAGTGAACGGACGAGGTCTAAGGACTCAGATTCGCAGAATAACTCAAATTCGTGCGCAGGTCTGCTACAGATGGTCTAACATTCGGTGGTGTTAAATAATCGCACAGTGTTCTGGTCAGAGTACAATAGGGCTATACACTGATACAAAACAATATGAGATAGGCCTAGTGTCTGCATAGAGAAACAATAGGACGATAGTACATCATACGTGTAGCCCTAACTTGCAAGAAAATCACCTAGGCCTGATCAGATAGGCTGATTAACCGTACATGAATGGCAACAGCACAGAACCCGAACTTAATATCTGTAGGCTAAGCCTATAGTTCACATACGCACTACATTTTCAACCTGCATGACGAAATATAGTCTGTACGCTATAACTAAGGACCGGATGTCTGCACCGGAGATTAGTGGCTGAAAATAATGACAACAGGACCTACGGTTAACGTCGCACAGTCGCAACTTCACAAGAGACAATAATTAGTAGCCGTCCAATCTTGACACATCTCCCCGCTCCGATTCCTCAAAATTTAAACCGATTTATTAATAAATTAAATTAAATTCGACATGACATTAGTACATTAGTTGTAGAAGGCCAACAAAGCAATGAAAGCATAGGCCTACTGCAAAAAGCAAGTTGTCGAATAAATCGTATGGCTACAGTATACCCCCTTAGGCCTATACGTACTTTGACGTGAATCTACATGTAATATAGCAGCTGCTGCATAGCAGTAAAAAAGTAACAGTGATGATAACTCAATAACGCGATGTTGTAGCCTAACACTAAACACGCACGTGCTGCAATATGCAGTCAAATAAAACTCGCAAAGTGATTGTCGTTAACATAATGCCACAACATAAGAACACTTGTATTTCGATAACGCAAATATTTGCAGCGGAGCATTTTGTCAGGGAGTATAGCCTAGGGCAATAATGGATTGTAAATTGTAATTTACCCATGCTGGACTCGCAATCGATAGGTCGCGGGTTCGGCTGCTTCCGGCCGTAAGGGGAACGTTTCGCTGCCCTATTCACTCCGACCCCCATCCAGTGACGTAGCCAGGATCTAGTTGTAGTGGGGGCACTTGAGAGATGGGGTATGGGAGGGCGTCCCCTCCCAACGGGGAAAGGGTCTGGGGAGGGGGCTGTGCCCCTCCCCAGAAAATTTTTGGATTTTTGGTGTGAGAATGACGTGCTTTGGTGCATTTTGGCACTATTTTGAGTAACTGAGTAGGCTCCTAGGGAGGCACGAGCCCCCAGTTCCCCCTATGGCTACGCCAGTGCCCCCATCAGCAATGTGACAGGCACACCCCTTGTCTACAGAAACGTTTGTACACCGTGTCCGGAAAAAAAGAGTACGGTTTTTTCAACATGCCTTTGACAAACCTTAACCTATTTTCATAATTTTTGGCATGAGTCGTCCTGAATATTCACTTTATTAAACTGTTGAGATATTTTCTCTTTATACTGCCATGTCACTGCGTAGGGCTGACGTAAATATGACGTCATCAAAAATGCCGTTTTTATTGTATCCGAGGTGAAAAAGCTAATAGTGTTTCGGTTAATAACTTTCACAAAATTAAACATATGTTTATGATTTTTTGTAGGCAACATTAAAAAGCAACGTACAACTGATAGTATACTGATAGTCCACTTCGCCCGAATACTGATGCCACTTTACCGTGTAAAATAAAACACTCTTCGTATTCTTACTTCACTCCACACTAAAATAAACAGAAATGCAGAAAAATAGGCTTTTTAGCCCGTAGCTGCCTTGGTTGTCATCAACAGTGACAAAACTTGCTATTAACCAACTTTAGAGTCAACAACTTTATTTCAGATGTACACTACCGAGACGCTAATGCATGCTGCAGAAATGACGCTGCGCGTAGATAACGGCTGCTGCACAACGACGTTCCCGTAATGCATGCGCGACGGCCATGCGCTGACACGGCGAAAAGCAAGATTGGGTTGCAAATTTTGATAAAAAATAATTTCTCTCTATGCCAACAATCTTTGAAGTTTTTTTTTTACTGCAACTTTCTTCTATCGGTTTTTTTTATTTTCGTATTGCAGAGGCTCATTTAGACGTTATCTTTCCGCAAAAATGGCATTTTCGATGACGTAACGATTAAATTAGCTATACTTAGTGAGAAGTAAATTTTGAAGATAAGTTTTAGATGCTTTTAGTAAAGTGTAGGTCTATCATTGTGATAACGTGTGCCAAAAATAGTAACAGTAAGTTTAAATTTGTTGAAGTTATTCAGGAAAAAGTGTAGATTCTTTTTTTCCGGACACGGTGTATATACACTGTAGGCATGATGTGTGCTCATAAAGTCTGCAAGCAAGCACACGAAGACACAGAGACATCCACGTACACCGACAAGGCCGACACCTCACGCATTACATTTCTACACTGCGAATTACCTCACGAATATGCTGTCAACATTTTCAGATAGGCGTGCATGTTTCCTGGTCACAATGACAACAACCTGGCCTCGTGAAGCGTGCAAGTTATTCGAGACAAACAGCATTAGAGTCCATCTCTGTGGCACTGTATGCAGTGAAAACACTGCTTATTTTGGTCTACTGAAACTTCACAAGTATTCGTTTATATGCTGATCTGACTCATGAAAGAAAGTTGGGTTCAAACTTCGGTAGGCTTAATCCGGTAGCTAAGATCGGCGCTCCAAAACGCATTTGGTGCGTAGCTAGACGACAATGAATTTCATTGTCAAGCACAAGCAAGCGTCAAACTAGCGGCAGAAATTTATTTAAAAATGTCGACCACTATCCACAGGCATACAAGATTGCCCAACGTCCCCGCATTGAACTTTTGAACATCAGCACGGCAGTAAAACAGACGGACAGACAGTGAGACATGCAGTGCCCAGGTTGTTGCAAATATGTTATCGTCTAACAATGCTGGTTGAGGTAAAAACATCAGGTATGATAGGGGCTCTATTGGTCACGACAGGTCGTATACCGAGGTAGCACGTGAGCCGGTCGTTCGTGAATACAGGCCCCCAGGACATTACAACGCATCGTTTCGTTTGGTCACTGGCAGTAGTTTTTTGCACATCAAAAGTAATTGCATATGATTTCCCAATTCGATTTCATGTTCTTCAGTTTCACAGTCGTGCTGCACTCAGAGATCAACAGAAGGGCCTGACGGACGATACGAGCGACAAGACGGAAGCGAGGATGACCGCGAACCAGCGGGTTGAGATCAAACAGACGCCCAGACTCGTACTGCGCTGCCAGCTAGGGTCTAAGACGCACAAACCGGAGTCCGCTGTGAACAAAGCGCCGGCGCGAATGACGCCTTCACTGGTGTCGTTGTCGCGCAGTGCATACACTCTGCGCGCAGATGCGTCGTCAAGTGAGCCGATAAATAGCCCGGCGCCTCCGATGCCCCGGGTTTGCGCCACGCAGCCGAAATAGAAGGAAATTTCATCACCAGCCGCTTTGACCAGAGCGACTCCAGTTATGACGTTCTGCAGCAATTCGTCGCCTCCTGTTTACAGAAGTACACAAGAAAACTGCTAGTGAAAATGCAATGCTGTCGCTACATTGCCGACACAAGATGCGGCCGTCCGCCTAAGCACATACAACATTTACTTATTTTAAATTTCAAACGAAAGTCCATTTTTATACTTTGTTTAGCGTCATAGCCGTGCGCAATGGATTAGGTAAAGCCGTGCTTACACAAGCCATGTTTGCGCAAGAGGTGGATCATTTCCATCTTGATGGTGTGGACGTTCGGTGACCTTGATCTTTGACCTTTAGAAGTGAAAACTGGCACATTGGTCACTCCAACCCTGAAAAACGTTCAAACTCGTTTTGTCTTTTTTTCTGCGCGTTTTTGCTTTTGAGTTATCGAGCTAGTACGGGAACGGGACCGACAGACGGACAGGCAGACAGACAGACGGACGGTCGCGACAAGACCCATAATACGGCCTATTAGGTTGGCCGCACGAAAACAAAATATGCACAGACGCGTATTCTTAGTTACTATAATTAAGTGGCTGTGGCGCACCATTTAAGCCTACTTATTTTAAATTTTAAATTAGAATTTACTTTTACACTGATACTAGCTGGCGACGCGTTCGCTGTGCTCAAGGTCCGCTAGCAACAAGTAAAGTAAACTTTTACGTGAGATACGCGTCATTTTACAAAGGATCTGTTTGACGTCCGGTGCGGTGACTCTGATCTGCATCTGACATTTCAAACTGCAAATTACCCGCTGGGAAACGTTGCATCGATTTTCATTTTTGTACGTTTTTGGGTGGTTTCGAGTTACGTGTAGAAGCTCCCATACGCAACGGACATACTCGCAAAACGACAGACGGGCAAGGCCGGTAATGCGGCCTGTTAGGATAGCTGCACAATAAGCTAAACAAAATATTATCAGAAGATCGTAGCATGATACCGCGAGGTACTCGGCATATGTTTGCGGCGAATGTCTCGTGAATGAGCACGGTTGTGACGTCAGTGACACGTCCTGATGATGTCAGTCGACCACACAGCACGCGGTCAATGGCCGACCAACAGATAAGGTCGTCCTTGGCACTCAGTCCGCCGCGGTTTGTCAGTGAATAGCGCAACCATCGGGGCGACAGTGTCGTCTTGTGCAGCGGCACCGCCTTTGTAACTGGCCTGCAGCAACAGCGCTGACAACGATGACCACTAAATCCTACTTCTGAGTTCTGACACACTTAAACATATAATTACCGGTATTTGTTACCTATATTAAATACAAAGCAAGCATGCAGTGAGACTGATAGGTCTGTAAAATACGATGCACCAGCAATGTCGAGCTGAATAGGAAGATCCAAAGGACACTGTGAATTATGACTGACGCCAACTATGACGCACACAAACGTACTTAGACATGAACAAACGTATTGCGGCGTTGACGGCGTTGACGTTTACTTTCTTTAGCCAACTTTGTACAGGGGGATATTTCTTCTTTTTTGGAAAGGGGGCGGGCTTTCGCCTTTTGTTTGACAGTAAAAAATAACGCACAAAAATTTCCCATAAAAAGGAGTCGGTAGGTCTAACATATTGCTGCTACAGATGCACCTACCCTGGCACAGTTTTCATTTTTACGCGCGAAAGCAGCTATGCTTTCAGCGCGTCTTAGCCATCGTAATTCTGTCCGTCTGTCTGTCCGTCTGTCTGTCACACGGGTGGATCAGGCAAAAACGGTCCAAGCTAGGATCTCGAAATCTTCACCATCGGCTGCCTGGAAGACTCTAGTTTCAGGAACCGTAAAGCTTTTTCATAAATTCGAAGAGGGTCACCCCGAACGAGGTCGCTAAATGAGAGGGAGGTTGGTCAAAATTTGCGATTTTTGGCCTATAACTCGCTGTATCTCAGTAACGGTGCGAGATAAGGCCTAGGTTACTATTAATCACTAATAGTAAATCGTATACTGGCGCGAAATTCAATGACCTTGGATGACCTTGAACGCCAAAATAGGGATTTTTATGAATTTTTCGGACGATTTCGGACTGCGACACAAAGTCATTCACAAGGCGGCGCCACGGTGGTGGCGTGGCGTCGTTGGTAAAGCGTTTCGGCTGAAACGAAGTTACTCTACGCCGGGCCCGGTTAGTACTGCGATGGGTGACTGCCTGCGGGCAGGAACTGCTATAGACTTTCGCGCGTCCCGTGAGCATTAGCTCAAATTTCTTGCATTTATATCATTTTGTAAATGCGCCATAGACTACTAGCCTCTGTTGGTCGGATGTCTGGTCGTTGTAGCTGTTAGCGGCGTCCGTGACAACGGTTGCTATGTCGGCGTCATCGTCAGCTGACGTGAGTCGGTAGCGAACGAGGTAAAGTTCAACGACGACCTCCGACAATCTCTCACCACTGCTCTTATATGTCAGCTGCTGCAGCTGAATCAGCACACCGCTCATTATCAGTCAACCAGCAAGTCAGTCAGTCAGCTATCAATCAATAGGCCTAGTAAGCAAAATTTTCGCAAGTGCAAGATACTCAGCGTTTTATTCCTCCTTGCTACCCTAAATCGAGTACCAACCTGCTTCACATGGGTGCTCAAAATTTCGATTTTGCCCCAATTTTCTAGTTCTGCTTGTATCGGGTAACAATATAAAACTTGGTGAATGCATATGTCAGGTGACGTTCCGGTGACTCTGCAACGGTAGTGTGAGTGTTGTAAAGGCGACCTTCAAAGTCTATGGGAAAAGGCAAACTTTGACCCTCAGACAACCAAAAACCCCTAAACCGATCTAAACCGAAATTTAAATCACGACGTCGTGGACGCCTACCACCAAAAAGAATTTGGGCTCAATCCGCCCAGGGGTTTTTGCTCCCCATATAGTTGAAATATACACCCCTCCTATTCGAAGTTTACTACACCTGTTTTGGTTCTTCCGCTCGCCTACAGGCGAGTCCGTTAGACCGATTTTTGCGCTTAATACGTCAAATGACGAGGTTCTGCGCAAGGAAGTGCCTTTTTAATGCTACAGAATAAAAATTTAATTTTTGACTTATTT
>Ga0209671_1008819_pt1 | contig 10563 bp, 6 predicted proteins | sample WorMetHERISLAND2_2_FD_187401 | JGI IMG/M metagenome (GOLD analysis project Ga0209671, IMG submission 187401) | Marine gutless worms symbiont microbial communities from Max Planck institute for Marine Microbiology, Germany - Olavius geniculatus... | ecosystem: Host-associated > Annelida >...
ATCTCTGAGTAGGCCGTAATTTATATCTGTGTTTTTTCGTCTTTTTATATTTGCGTATGTTCTTGAATTTAAGCAATCCCATTGTTGGTGTTGCTTTTGTCGGTTTCAGACTGTTTGTTTTTCCGTGGGTCTTGCTATCTGAATTATAATGAATGACGATTCTGCTGATGTTAATAATAAAGTTTTCTGCCGTCGACAAATGTTGCAGATCGCTGAACTCGAAAAATGATGGAAATGGATCGTGCAGCGATGACGACGAACGCGTGGAGCCGCTACAGTCAGGCGCTGTATCCCCGCCACTGCTACGACTACACGAACTTTCTCGCCACCAATGTTCATCATCAATATCATCATCATTCACATCGACATCAGATGGCTGTGCCGTCTGTCTTCAATAAGTCGTCCCAGCCATACAGGGACATTGGCGGCTACATGCCACAGCCGCTGTCCGTTGCTGCGGACTCTGGTGCGTGGAAGACGGTTGTCGGCGGTGGTACAACGGTCGGTGATCGGCCGTGGCCAGTCGCCCCCGCAGCCATCACTGGACATTACGTCACAGATGACGTCATCGGGCAAGCTACGGACTCCGCCCAGGCATCCGCGCCTTCCGCGGCGCCCTTGCAACACTGGCATGCACCGGCGCCGTATCCAACAGCGATCGGTGCGTATAGTCATAAACAGTGGCGTCGTGGCAAGGGGGGGGCAGAAAAGGGTAATATATTGCTCACCCTAAATTTTTGGCTGTCGGAAAATTGTCCAAAAATTTACTTTTTGTCGGAAAATGTTCTCCCAAAATTGCAAATTTGACGGCCAAAACCCCATTTTGAGATGGTTTGTGTTCGCGACTTTCCCCACGGGGAAGTTTCGATGAAAGTCGACGTAATGAAATTTGGGCTTAACTTGCACGGTGCAAGTAGCAGTATCGGACTCGTTCCGCGAATCATTTGCAAGCAGTCTCGAGCCCTACTATGCTCAGATCAAGATCACAGCCTCTTACCCTAGCGGGAGGGGAAATGAATAGTAATTTACGGACTACGGAGTAAAGGCCAATAGGCTAGTGATATTTATTGGGGCGGTGGTATGTCTGTTGGCTGCACGGATCCAGTTGTTCGCTTGCGTGAACAATGAATGGCCGCATAGTGCGCTGCGGTGTCATTAGCTCATGCCAATCAGCTGCCACTTTCAAGATTGTAAAGCGCTTTTGGTCATCAGTCTGATTTATGTGAGCATCGCTATGGCACCAGATATGACATGCGAATAAAAGTGTCGACTACTTTAAACTAGATTGCATGATCAGAAAACTGTGCTAAGTAGGCTTATTATGATGTAAGTGTCTTGACGTTAACGGGTATGTTTGATAGCTTCGTGTATAAACAAACGACTTATTTGACGCGGTGTTTTCTTAAATCTTGTGTTATCGTTATAGTTCTCATCGTACGAGGTATTATCTTCTCAAGCTGCATACTCACAGTCGCTGCCAGTCAGTCTTCGATGTATGTAGCGGTTAGTTTCCTGTGGCGATGGCAGCATCGTCGATGCGGTGCACTTCATCGTCCGTGTTATGACAATCCTGCCGCGTATAGTCTGCATACGAAGTTACGAACGCCGTCGCTATAGCCACTGCACATCTAGCTGTTTCGTCCATCTTCCCACGGCACGCGACACATGTCTGCAGCACTTGTAGCAATTTACAGTACCTGTAGACGAAATAACAGCTGTAGTAAGCGATACGCCTGTCTCCGCGGCATTAGGCCTAAGCAAACATTCGATCTAAACACGTGCAGTATGATCAACAGAAACTAAACCAAGCTGCTGCTGAACTACAGCACTCTATATAAGACTCTGATAATACGTTCGATCATCTGACATTGACTCGAATCACGTGACTAGCGAGTCTTATGCAAGAGTAAAACTCGTGGATACAGAGTGGCCGAGATTGTCATTAACGCTTAAAACAGTGTTTCTGCTGCAAGAACAATACGTTACGTAGGTCTACAGAGATTCCCCCCAAATATTACTGAGACGGTGAGACCCCTCTAATGATTTAGGCCTACTGAAATAATGCCACTGTTGTTTTCGTTAACGATTTCTGATAGATTACCTTTCTGGTGCAGCGACCAATCATTGTTCTGGCTGTTTGCGTTGACAGCAGCGGCGGAGACGGCTGAATACTGGCCGGGTGCTGCCGAGATGCTTGGCGAAGGCAAGGAATGTGTCAACTGCGGGGCAATATCAACGCCGCTGTGGCGTCGCGATGGCACAGGGCATTATCTCTGCAACGCCTGCGGACTATACAATAGGATGAATGGATTCAATAGGCCGCTCGTTAGAACATCCGCCAACGCTCCTCGACTTCTTACCGCAGACGGATTATCTGCTTCTGTCCAGGTATATCTACAGCTATCTACAGCTACATCTATCATGTCGACAGAATTCAGAAATTGGCGTCTCATTTGGGCCTGCTATGGCTTCACGGAGCTAGAGATTACAATCTCTGTAATAAATGTTAGCAGGTTATTCACGGTTACGAACTGACAAATAATTACACATATTTTATTGCGCAAATTAGTTTAGTTTGTTAGATTTATCAGACTAGATATATAACAATCAGTGTCAATAACAATACTATCAGAACCATGTTAACAGCGATAACAAAATAAATGTACAAAACGTCAGTTTATACACTTGTTAACGGCGATATCCAAGAACCAGCACTCTTAAAACAGCAAAAGGTGATATTGCCCGCATCACACTGACTGTGTGTTAATGTGCTGCTGAATATTATCAGGTTTTGTCATTTTTGCTATTTTCATTGTGTGGGTTTCTTGGATATTGCCGTTAGTAAGTGTATGTTTTGTACATTTATGAACTTTAGGGATAAAATTTTCAATGATGATCGATGACGCCGGTCATTATTTGTTTTGTTATGCCTCAAAACCAAAACAAAATATTTAAACAAAAATCAGTTGAACAAAAATCATTTGACGACTTCAATGTTGCCCCGTGGCGCGGGATTCATTGCGTATTTGTTAACGTCACGTGACGCGATTTAGACCAGTTGCGTGCAGAGGCGCGTTTCGCACTTTTTATTTTTTTTAAGATTCTCAGAGATTCTCTGAGAATCTCAGAAAAAGGCAGGTGCGAAACGCGAATTCTACGCAGCGTCTCAGCTATTCTCAGAGTATCTCAGAGATTCTGATAGAAATAAAAAGTGCGAAACTCGCCTCAGATATTTTGTGTTGATGTAGGCCTATAACAATAAAATATACAACCACACATTAATGCGCTATACCGCAACAGTAGGATAAAAGAAATATGGTTCGTGACTGATGAACTGATTGATTGAGGACAACGAAATCTCGCCGTTAGCAATAAACAACATTGCGTTCTTACAGAAGACTGCTTGTATCTTCGGTCTAAATTATTATTAATACGTTCACAAATGCTGAGTATTACTCAGACTAGAAAAACTGGCATCTTCACGACGTTGTTGGTGTGGCAGCAGCGAGTGGTCAGCAGTAGAGGTGTATGCTGTTCCAACTGCCACACTACGCAGACGACGTTGTGGCGTCGCACCGCGCTTGGATATCCTGTCTGCAACGCGTGCGGTCTTTACTTCAAACTGCACGGAGTACGTAATAGCCTATTATTAACGGCCTACATTATATTGTACGTTACAGATTTAACGGCGTGTCAAATGTCATAATGAGCGTAAATAAATTAGAACATGGTATTTCAGCGCACACAAAACAGTCTCTAGTTTAAAGCATTCGTGTTTCACGAGGTAGTGTAGCGACACACTGTGTGCGTAGTGGGATCTTGAACGATAGGGCCTAGTTTTATCGCAAATTTTCCACCAGAGAGTTTAACAGTAAAATAATTTGGACAATCCGTTTGAAACTGACAAAATAGGCCTATGCTCAGTGCCGGCTTTAGAGAGTTGGAGCCCCCCAAATATAAGTGTGAGGCCCCTATAATAGGGAGTCTGGGGGCGGAACCCCCAGCAGGGTCCAAGGGTATAGAGCCCCTGGTTAGGGAGTCAGGGGGGGCTTTAAGCTGAAACACTTTTGGCCTTTGGACGTTCACTAAAAGTCGCAAATTTGTCCACTTTAAAAAAATTGAAACGCATAAAATCAGATACAATTTGTGTTGTCTTTTCAAAAAATGACGCCCATATACGCCGCAATACGTCACAGATTACTGTACAGTAATGAAAAGTAATAGACTTGTCCACTTTGGGTACATTTTCTTCATGTTTATTTATTTTATATTATGAATATATATTTTTTAAAAACTAGAATTTTTTTTACACCTAACACGAGGCCCCTGAGCATATGTGAGCCCCCCCCCGGCCGGGGAGTACGGGGGGCCCTTCCACCGGCTCTGCCTACGCTACTAATTCTTGTTCACAGTGTATATCATGTTTACGTTTTTGGCCGACCTTTAGGGCGAGCCTAATTGGCTATGATATCCGATATCTCATGTCTGCCTGTTGTCTGTAACGCATGTATTGTGGCTAAACGGTACGCTGCAAGGAGGGGTGGTATCGTTGGATAGGGCGATGACGAGTTCCTATACGCTGTTAATGTGGTGTTTACACGATCAAGCAAACATCGAGCAGCTAGCTCGACGTTTTGTGATATTTAGCATGCTAATTAGGAGGGCGGGCGGGTTGTAATTGAAAGGCCTATATAACACGTGATCAGCTGTGGGCTAAAAGCCTAAGCCTAGGCCTACATTTGAGCCAGGGGGCGGGGTTCCAATAGGCCTGCTTGAGTAAGTTCGATGTTTGCTCGATCGTGTAAACACCCTATAATGCTAACCATGTCTCTATCTGCAGCGGTTTAGCCGCAATTTTACATGCAAAGTTTTTGCCTGCAACCATCATCCACGTGCGCCAAATTACCGTATCGTATCGTAGCGTTGATTGCAGCGTTCGATATAGCAGCGTCACTATAGCGTGTAGAGGACTGCAGTTACTGTGGGAAAGCGCTTTCTTTTTGTGACCAGCAGTCGGACGCTGGATGTAGGGGTTACGGTGAGCCCACCCTAGCGACAGCTGGATTTTTTTTTGTTTCATTACTGCAGACTCTGCCCGTGGTACATACAATCCTAAGTTAGTTGCAGGTGTTCGTGTTTTCTGCAGATAGCCCGTCCGTTGTCGATGCGCAAGGATGGTGTGATCCAGACTCGCAAGCGCAAAGCCAAGTCGTCGTCGACATTCATCAAACGTGCCGCCACCGGTGACGTTAGCCAGCATCGAGACAAGGCAATGACCACGTCCGATATGCATAGAGGTATTAAGCCTATATGTATGTCGCACATATAGGCCTACGCACGCCATTTCTTGTCACTGTTTTAGTGGAGATTAATGGTTACAGACATCATTCTAATTTCGGACTAAAAACTGCTACATATGGATGCCGACTTTTTAGAAACGACCTGGAAATGACCTAGGCCGACGTTCAGATTGTACGCTGACCTGCAACTGCAAGGTTTATGTCTGATTAATGAAACGCGGCGTAGGCTAAACCAGCCGACGGGCGTGACCCTCGATTAGGGAATTAAGCAAAAATTGTGGTAAAATGCCCCGCCCCCCAAAAAAACTCAATGGATCTCGCTGAAATTTGGCCCCGATACCTTCCAAGTGGAGGTCGTTCCTTCTACAATTTTAATCTTGGTCCGCTGTCTGGTTTCAGAGGAGAAGTGAAAAAATAAAAAGAGGCATAGCGAAAACAAACCACCCCCCCGTACGGGCGGCCTAATGGAATGAAAGCCGCGCGTTCCGGCTTTCATTTTATTTCATTTCTGTCTCTCTGCACGCACCTTTATCACGAGTGCAGAGTAGTATAGACTTTGTCGGTTAATGCGAAGCACGTCGTGATCATTTTGCAGTGGCAAAATAAATGTTTAGGGACGAAGGCGACGCAGCAGAGGCCGAGTGCAACCGAAGACTTCAAGAGACACAGCATCATCAGCTCGACAGCGAGTCGAACACCGCATCAGCAGAGACACGACTCAGTCTCAGCATCAGTGCTCTCAAAGACTGGGGCTGACCACCAGCACGGCTCCTCCATCACTGCACACATCATCAATGACCACCAGGTCCAGCTGCCGCTTCAACGCCGCGACCTCACTGACGCCCTCCAGCGACCGACGAACAAACAACGCAGATAAATTAAATTTTTTAACGTAGGACAGAGCCGCGGAAAATAATTAGGCTAATAAATCGTTTTTAAAAAATTGTTAAAAATTTGTTCCTCGATCGATTAAAATTCGATTGGAATTTTTGATTTTTTACTTTTGCAGTTTTCATGGTTTTTCTCCACTACAATTAATGTTTGAAAATAACAGATTTAAAGTTTTAATCGGTAGCAAGCCTAGTTCGATGCCAAGTGATAGTGTAACTAAATGTAGCTTCAAACAGGCATTGTGTCTTCGTATACGACTGTCACGCCTCTAAAGGCGCACACTTAAAACCTAAGGCTTAAACCCTAAATTATGTAACACGTCGTCTGTGTGTGCCGCACAATTACAATTAAATAAGCAAGTCCAAGAGTAACTGGTTGATTTCTTTTCCGTCAATTTCTAATCGTTTTTCGTTAAGTCTATGGACTTAGACCAAAGTTGGTTTAACCACAGACTTTAGCATTCAGCTTCAGCTTTGGCAAAGCGAAAATCTAAGTCTAAAGTCTAAGTCAAAAAGTGAAGTTACCCAGTGACATAACAAATGATACTGCGTGCTGAGAATTACAATTATACTTAAATTTAATAAAATTGTGCACATAAAACAAGGAACTCTTCCTGGACATGGTGCAGGATAAAAATATCATAACGCCGTTTCTCAAAATAGTGCAACATAATGAAACAAATCATCAACAATGTTAGATTCAATAAGATATCATTTTCCCATAATGTAAAATGTTGGCATATTTCCAGCCATAACGTCCATCAATACATACTTTAACTGTTCATGTACAAATTCTGTACACAGGACTAAAAACTGTTCATTACAAAAAGCATTCCATAACAAGCAAAGACGTTGGCCAAGTGCAGAAATATCATGCGGCCATCTGCCTAGCAATACGTACTTCTTCACTACACTACACTGCAGAACCCTACCCTTTTAACCTCTCTTAACTAAAAATTCAAAAAGACCTTCAAGATATGGGGCTTACCTGGATGGGTACAAAGAGATCTGCCAGTGACAGACCGAAATGGAGAAAGCTCGTCGCCCGATGTTCCGGCAGGAACAGGAGGAACTAAGGTCTGAGGTAAGGTAAGGAACTAAAAATTAGAATACTAACCTTGGGCATGTTCACACCAACTTTAGTTTGCCATGCCTGTTTGCTTTCTCAGCCCATATTACATAAACAAAAAAACGGACAAGTGGGCCAGACCCATAATGTGGCCTAACAGGACAATCACGTGATAAATTAATGATACATACAAGACTGCATAATATTGCACAATACACACAAACGGTCGTAAGTAGCAATTTACCGTTACGTCATCAAGTGCCAGTACTCATAATTATTCATACGCAGTAGCACATCGCATTTTATAAAATGCTCGTGGTACAACCCGCAGTCATTTTAGAACAGTGAAATTAAACTTGCTGTTAATTCTGCGGCGAACGGTCAGCGGCATAATGAGCCGCAAAAACTTGGTCGTAGCAGTAATAGCAGTGGCATTGTGCCTGGAGAGCTGCCTTGGTAAATGGTTGAAAAATCTTTGTGTTCGAAAATTTTCGTCCAAAAACGGAAAATTAGGGGCTAAAAACCCTTTTCTGTGAAATTTTGGGGTAAAGTTGTCAAATTTTGAGCATCACTAATCTTCTCTGTTGAAAATTTGCAGTGCCTGTCAGAAAACCTCCGTGCCCCGCCTTTTCTAACCCACGATCAGTGGCGTCATTTCAGTAAATCACTGCAGGGGTCTCAGTCTACGTAATGCATTGTGCTTGCAGCAGTAACACTGTTTCAAAGGTACGATTTACAGGGAAAAAATTAAAATCAATCCTTTGGGGATCCGTAGATCCCTCCGATCCCCCTAAATGACGCTCCTGCCCCATGATGCTGCTCTTAACATGACTCTAACGTTGCGCTCAATGTCAGCCTTGCTTCTTTCGATCCTGTGCGGGTTGGTTCTGTTGTTCCTCCCAAAGCTGGACCAACCGTTCCTGGGTTGCTGGCAGTGCTGGGCAGTAGCGACTGTATTCCATCGCAAATTCTCCCTTGCCCTGTGTTATCGAGCGCAGTTCAGTCGCGTAGCCGAACATTTCATTCAGTGGAACCTACTCTCACACACACACACATGACAATAGATAACATTACACTACTCCTGTTCACGCATGGACTTCACGGATGATGAGAACACTTGAGAATACGTTGCGACAAAAGCAGATGCACATCAAAATGGTCAACGTGTATGCTGTGATAAACAAAAAATCTGAGCTAATGCTCACGAGACGCGCGAGAGCCTATAGCAGTTCCTGTTCGCAGGTAATCTTGGTCTATCTCCATCCATTTCGTTGCAATTCACCTTTTTTGCGGCCAAAAATCGCCAACATCTCACTAAAAACCGCTATTTTTAGGGTTCAAGGTCAATCAAGGTCATAAATGTTGACAATCGTAAGAAGCTCGTCACCAGTGTTTGTTATGTTAAGCATCATGTCTGTGCCTATCTGCAACCTTTTTTACGCTAGACAAGCCAACAGTGGATAAATAACCACTTTTTAGAGGGGTATCTCTCTTTGACACCCGCGTGTGCAGACCTCCTTGAACCTAGAGGGTCCAAACTTGGATTGCTAAAATCAACATTCAATGCTAATGATTTCATATGCAGGTTGTCTTGGTCTATCTCCAGCCATTTTGGCGCAATTCACTCTTGAAATGCGTGTCACAGCCTGAAATTGCGAAAAATTCACTTAAACCCCCTACTTTGGGGTTCAAGATCATTCAAGGTCATCGATGTCAATACCGCTAACAGCTCGTCACCAGTACTTGTTATGATAAGCAGCATGTCTGTGTCTATCTGCAACCATTTTCACGTTAAACGAGCCAATAACGGTAGAATAACGCCTTTTTAAGGGGAATGCCTCTCTTTCTCCCCCTCGTTCGTGGGGACCCCCTTCACCCAGTGGTATAAAATTTTGTCACAAAATACTAGAGACTCTAAGCTATCATACGGTGAAAACCCGAAATCTCTATCTCACCTGGACTTTGAATGGTACCAGGTCGTGACAGACGGATAGAATTACCGTAGGTAATACGCGCTATAGCTAGCTAAGCTAGCACTACGCGCTATAGCTATACAAAATTTAAAACTATTAATCTTTAGCAACAGTAGAAAATGATAATGATCATGTTACAAATGACATGCCTCGCAGATGACTGAGAAGTAGCCTGCGGAGGCATCCTGTCCAGTTATGACGGCGTGGCGCTTGGTCAGACCACCCAAGACAGTGCCTTGGAACTCCGCTGGTGCTACAACCTCGACTGTCATGACCGGCTCTATCACCATCCACTGTCCGTAGTCCAGTACTGCACATCAAATCATCCAAACTCAACTGTACCTTGAGACTAAATAGCCAATAATGATGTTAAAGGTGGTGATATAGCTCTTAATGGGAAGCCCATCTCCGAGCTACGGAGCGTCACCTGCCGTATGGGATCACACAGTGTTTCCTACCACCCGACACAGGTGAATGCACCTCGCCTTAACTCCAGCCAGATATGCTGGTACTCAATTTACCTACCCCAGAGGGATGGAAAACTGAGTTGATCTAGGCGGCTAGTTACATACCGAGTTGGATTTTAAAAAACCAAATTATTAGTGCACATGCACATTTTAGGTGAGAAAATGCCAATGTGACCGGCAATATCAGAAAATTAAAATCTCAGGTGCCAGTACGAAGTCAGAATTGTCTGATGATGATATATTAAGTTAGTTTGACACAGTGTGGGTGGACAGGCTAACAAAACTGAAACAGTGCAAAAAATGTTTATCACAATACAGGAAAAGAAACAGTGAAAGATATACACTGTGTCCGGAAAAAGTAAACCCTTAGACATTGTACAATAGAAATGTCAAATCTGAACGAATCTGAATAAAATTCTGTACACTTAATCCACAATAAATTGCCAAAGCCATCACCAAATTTTGTTGAAGAATAGTATGTCCGAGTGCAGCTATTAATTGTTGAATATCGACAACAACTGGTAACGGAGATAACAAAATATCTCCGTTACCAATATAGCATTACTGTGCATTTCCCTAACTCCAATGGACCAACAAAAAACATCTGATGTTGTTAAAATTGTACATCTACAATGCATCATCATTTCTCTTACCTCAACAGTTTAATCAAAACACAGAAAACACTATTTTGTTATTGTTTACGCTGACTGCATCAACAAACATCACTTAAGATCGAGCGACTGCAGTAGGCTATGTAACACCATCACACGCTGAACGGTAGTTCAAGCCCTGTGTTAACGGCGACTTCTCTTTCTTATGGGAAAGCCAAAAATTCGACCCCCCACAGAATCAAAACCCCTGACC
>Ga0209671_1008820_pt1 | contig 10562 bp, 7 predicted proteins | sample WorMetHERISLAND2_2_FD_187401 | JGI IMG/M metagenome (GOLD analysis project Ga0209671, IMG submission 187401) | Marine gutless worms symbiont microbial communities from Max Planck institute for Marine Microbiology, Germany - Olavius geniculatus... | ecosystem: Host-associated > Annelida >...
CGCTTAATACGGCATAACTTTGTCAAAGTTAAAGATAATTGAATAAAATTTTGCAGGTTAGCGTAAATCTGAATGGATAATAGGCGTGCAAAGTTTTGTTTAAAAATTCTCAGCCATTTCGGAAAAATTATCAGAAAACCTCAGGGGGTAAAATTTTTTGATGCACCCTGTATAAGATGCATCCGAGGGATACAGAAATGGGGATGGGATGTCGTCACCCCCCTGCCCATCTGAGACACCCTTCCCTATTTAGCGGAGGTTTGGGGAGCATTGTTTGCTATCGGGACAGGGCACAGGCCAAAAATGGGTTTTGTGGATGAGAGTCTTAAAATTATACAGATCTATTCTACATGATTCAATGATGCAATAGACGAGTTCAACGACACCAGAAATTGTGCAATGAATACACACTAAAACAGCTGAGGCTAAAAAAGTCCACATTTCCTCTTGCAGTCTGGCAAGAGAGTAGGGATCTGGATGGGAAATAACGATTTTTATTTGCTTATTTTTCATGCACCCATAAAAAACAGTGTTGCGTGGAATAGCACCCACGAGAACCGAAATACAAGGGTCGTTCGATAAATAAGTTACAAAACGGTGTCATCCTGTTAGTTTTCCAAACATTAAAAATCCAAAATATACGTTTTGTAGGGATTTTGATTCCAAGTAGCAGCTGTGAATTTTATGACGATGACGTCACTACGACGTCATTTATAAACATTAAATACGGTGACAATGCCACTGAAATCCTGCTGTAACGAACCGCGTACCGCTTTTGTACTTTTGTGGGCAAAAATAAAAATGCAAATCAGATTCACTCAGATGCATCCAGTATATGGCACAGGTGCTTTAGAAGTGAACAGTTTACGTTTGGTGTAAGAAAATGCTAGATGGGCAGAAATTTGTATCATAATATCAAGGTGCAATCAGTCGTTTTTCAGTGGCATGGACAGCAGCCAGCATCATTCTTTGCATCGGGCATTCAGAATTTTGCTGACAGATAGGACAAATGCTTTAGCGAATTCAGTCGATATCTTGAAAAATGAAACATTAATCTTTAGCATTGAAAGAGATGGCATTAACGTGTTAAGTTTATTCATTTTTTTGTTCCTATGCTGTTTATCACCTGCAAGTTATGATAAATTACTGTTGGGGAAAATAATACTTGCGCAGAATGTGTTCTGTGAACAGACGACGACGTCATTATGACGTCATTGTCAAAAAAATTTCTAGGCCCTACACGTATTCAGAATGAAACTCCATACAAAATGTATATTTCAAATTTTGTAGATTTGGAAAACTAACAGAATGGCGTTGTTTCGTAACTTATTTATCAAACAACCCTCGTAAATATACTGCAGCACAGCAGTGTGGATGCAAACAGTTTTTTTTCAGCAAAACTTTGAAAGCAAACCATGAATTATTCAGCCAATATTTTTGAGAGTCAAATAAAAATTCTAGGGACAAAGGTTTATAGAGATGGATAGCAGGATTTTTTACGCCATACTATGAAACACAGTCGGTGCACGTGAGATGTCATAAGTCCATAAGATCATCATCATCACCAGCAGCAGCAGCAGCAGCAGTACTATTACCAGTCATACATTGATGCTGCTGACGTAGAATGTCCACCTCCTCATCAGTCATCACATCATCATTGTCATTGTCTCTGCTGCTGCTGTTACTACTACATGTTGTAGTTGTCGAGGCATCGTTGTTGTTTGTTGGCTGCAAAAGACTGTGCACAAAGTCCCCTGGAGGCCTCCACAGCACAATCTGCATTGACGGCTTGTTACTACGACACATCGACACAAGCACTGCTAAGTAGATAAAAAGCTAAAACCCCACACTATCAATCCAGGCCATTGAGCATGTATATCGATAGACCAGTTTCTCATTTTCTTAGTTATCGTAACTATTATGTTAACGAACCAACCACCAGTTCACATTTTTTAGTTATTACCTCCGCCAAGGAGGTTAGGTTTTTGCCGGTTTTTGTTTGTCTGTGTGTGTGTGTACAAGATAACTCAAAAAGTTATGGACGGATCTTCATCGTCATTTATTTGCCAGCAAAGCATAACACAGTGCACCAAGTTGACACAAACATACAGTCGGCAAGACATACCAGGCTCACAGAGCACTTACAGTAGCCTTCCTAAGCTAAAAACACAAACACGTGAGTAGCACGGCAACTGAGACAAGTTAAAATAAAATCAATAAAAACACACAAAAATAGCAGCAGGCCTACACAAATTTTGAGGGTATGTCGAGCATGGCATAAGCTACAAGTGATTAAATTTTGGGGGTGATCCGGCAGGAATCCTGGATTCTGGATCACTTTGAAATTTTCCTTACCCTTGCGTTAAAGGGGGCATAAGCGGAACCGCTGCAAAACCGAAGATGGTGACGTCACCTGGCGAATAGCATTTCCTTGGCGGAGGTACCTGCAGGCTATGACTGCTTTCTAGTTGGACAATGCTGAGTACATGATCTCACTCAGACACCATGAATATTAATGAGCTACATGTATGCTAAACGATGGTTAAGAAGCGGAAACAGAACCAAAGTCTGTGCCTGTGTAGGCTCGTCGAGATGGGGGGAAGACCGGGAAGTTTCCCCAAGCCCCACAATGTATGGGGGGGACCTGCCATCGCTGAAAAAATATTTTTGCTACTTGTTCGACAGCAAAACTGACCATCTGAGTTGAGCTTATATTAGTTGTACAGCTGGCGGAATCCTTTGAAATGTATCCACACTTATACGCTGACGACACCTAGATATACGGCTTCTGTCGACCCGGGGACACCGACAGTCTACGGAAACGTGTTGCTGACTGTGTCGCTGCCGTCGCTGATTGGATGCGTTCCGATTGACTTCAGCTCAATGCATCCAAGACGGAAGTACTGTGGTGCGCTTCAGCCCATCGACAAAGTCCGCTACCTTCCGATCCATTGGCTGTTGGCTCTGATCTCGTGTCGCCTGTCAGATGCATGCGCGATCTCGGTATTTTCATTGACGCTGACCTGACGATGTGTACCCAAGTCAGTCAGACATGTTAGAAGTGTTTTGCTGTCCTTCGACAACTATGAAGCATATGCCGATCTGTCAAATGACGTGATGCAGTCGCTCATCGTGGCGCTGGTGTTTTCCAGGCTTGACTACGCCTCTGCAACTCTTGCCGGCCTTCCAAAGCAACTCATGGACAGGCTTCAATCTGTGCAGAACGCCGCCGCTGCACGGCTGATCTTCAAAGCTTGTCGTCAGGACCGTAGGACCGTTACTGCGCAGAGTACACTGGCTTCGGATGCCAGAACGCATTTTGTTCCGGCTGGCAGTGCTACTGTATCATTGCCTCCATGGCTCTGCACCTGGCTACCTGGCTTCAGATCTTCAGCACGTGTCACACCTCAACGCACGTCGACCACTGCGCTCTTTGAGTACATCATCGCTGGTCGCTCCACGCACTGTGCGTTCTATTATTGGCGACTGCACTTTTCCAGCGACTGCTGTATCGGTCTGGAGCAGTTTGCCGGAGACAGTCCGGTCATCGCCGTCATTGCAAGTTTTCCGCTGCAGACTAAAAACCAAACTTTTTGCCTGCTCTTACAGACATGACTAAGAACGTCTCATTGCACTGACTACTATTACGTGACTTCACTGCTTAAGCTTATTGTTATGTGTCCTTGTACTCTTAGGACTTAACGCCACGCTAAAGTTTATTCGTCCTTCATCATCTTCATCATCATCATTCTGCAACAATTTCTTCAACTAATCTGGCTATTCCTTGAATGAGAGGATGCAGGCTATTCAGCATTTTGTTTGCATTAGCGATTGCAATCCTGGGATCCCGAATCCTCTGGCCGTTTTCACCAATCCCGAATCCCGAGATTAGCGGCGTCCCAATCCCAGGATTAGGGGATTACAAAATTAGTTAAAATCGTACTTTTTTCACATGTTAAATGATAGAAATAAGAATTTTAGCCGTCTGGTGAATAAAATATTTATGTGCACTGGAGTCCCACTCTTTGCTGTGTACTGTCATTCGTATACTGACAGTTCGAATATACCTTCCGTCGGGGCCTGCTTTATCATAATGCATGGAATAAGTCAAATGGGAATACCAAAATGATGACCAATTTATGAGCCTAATCCCAAAACAGGATTCCAGGATTACAAATTTTTCAATCCCGGATCCCGAGATTGAAAATTCAATCCCGGGATTGCAATCACTAGTTTGCTTGCTTACTGCTTACTCACGAAACTGCTAGTAGGCCTAATTCAATAAACACTTGAAGGGCGGACATTATAACACATACATAACACTTACAGTTCATCTATGATGACTTTGGGCAGAATGCCCTCCTTTGTCCTCAGACCAAACTCCAGCTCTTGACATAACTCAATGGTCTGCTGTTGATGTTCATCAACACGATTGACAGATAGCTCCCCACTGTCCGCACTGTCACGGCAACAACAACAACACTATTATCCACGGCTGATACTGAAAAAGGTAAAGGTAAAGGTCATCGATTTGTATAGCGCATCATTGCGAGCACGCTAGTGCGCTTTCGTCACTAACCAAAGCCGCCTGCCGCACGGCCACCGTGTGCAGCCTGCAGACACAGGCTGGCGCAGCGGCCGGCTAAGAGCCCCAGTCAGCTGTACCAAGGTCCCCACCTTCCGTAACCCATGTAAATGAGTTACTACTCACTTTACCATCCCACGGAGGGTAGAAGGCTGAGTCGACCTAGCTGGCACTGGCAGGCTTCGCACCAAGATGGTTCACCTGCCTGCAGGCAGTCACCCATCGCAGCACTAACCGGGAACGGCGTAGAGTAACTTTGTTTCAACCGAAACGCATTACCAATTACGCCACGCCACCAGCCTACAAAATCTTGCACAATCAACAGGTGCAATCTGCAAAAAATTAACTTTAATTAATCCATTAGTTTTGAAAAAATTTTCATGGTAAATCGGATAAAATAAATAAACTGCAGAATTCAACTATTGATATTTGCTATCTTTCACAACTAAAGCAAACTCCAGAAAAACTTGACAAAATTAAATTCGGCGAATTACTAGTCAGATTGTGAAACTTGTGAAACAGATTGCAAACTGCAAATCTAACATAAAACAAGTGGTACAAAAACAGAAATCTTGACAAGATGACATGGAGTGAAATGCTGATGCTAAAAAGTACAAAATCTTAAGCTCAATCCATCAAAAAACTTTATAATCAAACATTTTTAATGGTTATTCAACTCAATACTTGTCTGCACTGCTACTACCATTATCCCATCAGAAACAGTGATACCAACAAAAAGCAGATTATTCAGTAAAAATACGGCTTATGGGCAAATTGAGTGTACTCATATAAAAACCATGATGTCCTAGCAAAGCTATGAATCAATTCAGCGTAGATGAACTAGCTCACTATGCACAATCTGTTCACCATATTTTTAGCTTATTCTACTTAGATGCATGCTTTGTTTACGTCTGTTTACCCTAGCATTTCAACCCTTTAGGCCAGAGCTGCCGAAATTAATGATCGATTGCATGATTAATCAATAACAATATAATAACTAACAACAATGCAATCGCAAAATTTTTCAGACTAAAATCATCACATAAAAACGACTCAAGCTCGGCTGGACATATTATTGTCACGTGATGACACACAGTGTGGCTCGGTAGTCTAACGGTAATGTGCCGGACTTGTAATCCTGAGGTCACTCAGGGGTGCAGGTTCGACTCCGCACCAGGACACTGCCGGGTAACGACCTTAGGCAAGTTGTTCACACAAGTGCCTCTTGTCACCAAGCAGTATAATTTGGGGCGGTGATGCCCCGAGGCTGGGAAGGTAACTGTAGGTCTGGTGTCGCACTGGCCATGTGTCACGGACTCAAGTGGTTTATCCACCTACGGGTTCAACAGCCACGAGTGGGAGATGAGCACCCCACCTACGCCCCAGCTGGGGCATGGCTCCCTTTACCTTTTATGACACACACCTGAGACGTGTAGCACCAGAGTACCAAGGCTCGCGCTCAAGGTCGGGATGCCAGTCAAGGTTATTGTTGTCAAGGTGAAGGTCGTGCAGTCGTGCAGCCATCCTGTCCTCATTCACAAACACCTTGGCCGGACTCACACCGCTACACATCATCACACACAAGTCTACACATTTGTAATATAGATTTAATAAAATTAAAATGTTTTTTTTTTACATTTTTTATTCCTAAACCATGTCTTTTATGTTTTTCAGCACTTTTTATCAATGTTTTTTTTTACTTTTTAAAAACGTTTACTGAAAAATCCACCAAGAAGCACTTTCGAAACAACAGAAACAAATTAACAAGCCATTGTGGCGGTAGTTTACTTAGTTAGTCTAGTGATACTTGGTCTTATGATCACACAGTTGAAATGAAATTGAATCACATTCTCTCTCTCTGTGTTATCTCTCTAGTTCCAGCTATACTGCACCTAGGCATTAAGCAACAAGTCAAACTAATTAAGGCTGACGTTTTTATTAAATGTTTTAAAGCACTTTCTTAAAATTTCTGCTACGTTTTTTACATTTTTAAACATTTCTTAAATATTTTTCCCTGGAACGTTTTCTTAAATCGATGATTCAAAATGCACAGTGTACTGCAACAATGAAAGACAGCTCTAGCTGCCATATCAGTACATGAACTGTAAAAGGTAAAAGGTAAAGGTCATCAATTTGTATAGCGCATCGTCGCAAACACGCCTCTTATGCGCTTTCATCACTAACCAGAGCCACCTGCCACACAGCCACCGTGTGCAGCCTGCAGAAACAGGCTGGCGCAGCGGCCGGCTAGGCAACCCCAGTCAGCTGTACCAAGATCCCCACCTTCTGTAACCATGTAAATGAGTTACTACTCATTTTACCGTCCCACGGAGGGTAAAAGGCTGAGTCGACCTAGCTGGCAGGCTTGGCACCGAGATGGTTTACCTGTCCGCAGGCAGTCACCCATCACAGTACTAACCGGGCCCGGCGTAGACCAACTACGCCACGCCACCAGCCATAACAATCACTACTACCACCACTAACGATCCGATCCTCTTCTCTAGATGCTGCCTCACTGTGTGAACTCTTAACTCTAATCCTCTAACATTACTACAGCAATGATGAGAAGCGACGTCTGGCGGCCATTTCAGTGTGAGAAGCCGAATTCCAATCAACCAATCAGTACTTGCTGCAATGAGCCAGTTAAACCTAGTTCTCAGAGATGACTGTTCCAAGTAAACAAGACTGAAAAGCCAAATTTTAAAGGTCCTTGGTCACCAAAATTAACGTATACATTTTATCCATTTTCCTGAAAGTGCAGAATTTTATGATAACTTTGACAGTTAATATCGGCGCCCAGCGTTCTGTCAACACAGAAAAATTTACCTTTAAAGTCGACGATCTATGAAAACGACGTAGAAAACGCGCCGCCATGATGACCTGCGGTGACGTCATGAGTTTCGCCTATAGACGACATGAATTAATATTCATGACGTCTATAGGCTATGGCCTAGCCCAGAATGATGACGTCGTCAGCTAGCCATTAATATTCATGATCTATAAGGGCTAGGGTCATGACGTCACTGCGGGCACTGATAGATTAGAATATTTCGCATTACGTAACGTAATGCCGCATTTCGTTTGAATTCACACATTAATTTCATATATTTATGAAGCTCAAATCCACACATTATATATGCGAGGTTAAATGTCTAATTTAAATCTACAGAAATTGCGCGAGTGAGTTTGACTGTGGCCATGGACCTTTAAGGCCTGACTTGAAACACTGTCTGCCAATGCAACTCTCCTGCAGTTAAGAAAAAATGATACAATTGAAATGACAATTCTCTGGCAGCAGCCGGCATCATGGTGTCTGTACACATACAGTGTTTTACAAAAAAGGTGCCCCTTTTCTTTCTTTCATAATTCATTCAAACGGCGATCAATTTGCACAAAATTTTTGCCAGATGTAGCTGAAAAAATTCTAATTCAAAACATTTTGACAAAATATAACCGTTAGTTAAATATTCTTTGCTAGTCGTGATGTAATGCTGACATTGTAATGTGTTGTGAGTACATGCTGTCAGTTGCTACCTAGCTGTGATGGTGAACTTATGAAAAATGTTAACCGTACAGCACTAAGCAACATGAGGGCATGAAATCAAGTGTCTCGCGAGTCAAAAACTCAACCATCTCGCAAGCGGTGTGTGCTGTTGCACTGTCTTGCTGGAAGATGTATAAGTCAAGCTATTCCCATAAGTGCGTGAAAGTGATCATTTTGAACACTTTTTGTGGCTGCAATGGCAAAACTTCAACAGTTTGTTATCAGCTCACTATCAAAGCATGGCAGCTATTCAGCAACTGTCAGCAACGGTTGCGACAAGCAAGTTTGTACTCACGGCACATTATGATGTCAGCAAAGAATACTTAACCAACAGCCATGTTTTGTCAAAATATTTTGAACTAGTATTTCTTCAGCTACATCCGGTAAAATTTTATGTAAATTGGTCATCATTTAAGTGAATTATGAAGGAAAGAAAGAGGGCACCTTTTTATGAAACACTGTGTATATACGGGGTGCAAAAACCAGTTGTTCTAAAGAGCTTAACACAGCAGGTTTTTTGGGAGGTTTTACTAGTTTTAGGTAGTTTTATTGGTTTTTTAAGTTTGGACTTGTACGCATTTTCAACTGGTTGCTTCATATAAGTTTCTGTTTGCTCCCTGCAGCATAAAATATACCAATATTTGCAAATTTGTAGGTTGGGATGTTTCAAAAACTTACAGGTAGCCATAACAAAATCTTTCATTACTAATGAAAAAAGAAACTAATATCTGATTAAGTTTGGATTGGTTTTTTGAGACAGTTTTTAGCAGTTTTTATGTGGGTTTACCCAAAAAAGCTCTCCAGGTTTTTTTATCTGCCTAGGTGTCTTAACCCTGACATATATGCAGACACGCTGACTGACAAACAAAAACGACCGACACAGAGGCAGAGTTAGGAGCATAAGTCACGAACCTATCAATGTCATTCATTGACTTTCTCTTGCCATGGAATCCACCAGACAACGACGATGCCGACGACGGTTGCAGCAGACATCGCATGTTGTTCCGCCTACATCAAACCACGACTGAATGATTAATTGAACAGATAAAAAGTGAGTAAGTAGTCTGCATTTGTAACGCGCCATATATGTCAAAACAGAAGTTCGAATCGTAGGCGTGGATGGTAACAGTTAGTCGATGGCAGTGTTGCCGGAGAAAAGATGAGTCTTGAGGTGTCGTCGAAAAGTGTTGATAATGGATGCTGTTCGAATGGTAATTGGTAAACTGTTCCAAATACGAGGCACAGTTGTGCTGAACGCACGGCCGGTGAACACTGCGTTGTCTGTTGGCTGGGACTAAATTAATTAATTAACCTATTATCTTTACTTTGTGTTGCAGCCAACAGCTAACTTGAAACATAAACACTCGGATGTGTTTTGGTGTGACTTCGATCTGTGTTACAAAATTTCACAAAACCGACACATAGCGCTTGAAATCACAATGTATATGTTGAAAGGAAATAGAGGTACTAGGCCTGCTTCCAGATATTCATTGACGACGATGATGATGATCATCATAAAAATACCAAGTTCAAAGTAAAAAACATATACGAAATTAAGCAAACATCAGTTAAACAACGACAAAACTAGAAATCTAGCAGAACCTGTTACTTACTGGTGAATGTTGACAGCACCTGTTGGTTGTTGACACATGGTGTCTGAACCAGCGGCCATGGTGCCTGCCATGTTGATATAACTTGACAAAAAATCACTGCCTACAGCACAGCTGGGTAGTCTGTTGGAATTAGCCAGTAATGGTAGTGGAACAGCGTGGGGGGTATGCTGCCATTGTGGGTGGTCGAGACTTGGTGGCATCAGACTGTTTGACTGCAGCAGCGGGGTGGGAAACTGGACCGTGGTGCACGAGCTGATGACTGGCGAATACTGGTGCAGTGAAGCGTAGTGACGGTCTGCGGACAATAAACCATCTCCACACAACGATGATGACGAATGCATAAACTGTGACATCATCAGTGAATATTGAATGACTTTAGCAACAGATAATGATGAGTGAAACAGTCTCAGTTGTCTGTCACAAACTACACAATAAACAGCAAATCACGTCTTCCATTCAATCACGCAAAAATTACAAAAATGAAAAGGCATAATTTTCACGTTTTTCAATAAGCTGCAAAAAATGTACATTTTAAAATTTCTCCAGCCTTGGTTAAACTGCATGTCGCAAGAACTTCTTCAATCAGAGCAATCTTTAATTCCAGTACTCTGCCACAACACAGCAGAGAAGTGGGCATCACGACACAGCCTGGAGTTGTCATAGCTCCTTTTAACATGCCAAAGCACGCGTTAGTCTGTCCGAAAACTATGGAAGGACTTATGTTTTAGCCCAGATGTTTTTTATTTATTTTGTCCACACCAAATCTCCGAAATGCATGGGCCGACCGGCGTGAAATTTTGCACGATGGTCAGTACTAGGC
>Ga0209671_1008824_pt1 | contig 10561 bp, 4 predicted proteins | sample WorMetHERISLAND2_2_FD_187401 | JGI IMG/M metagenome (GOLD analysis project Ga0209671, IMG submission 187401) | Marine gutless worms symbiont microbial communities from Max Planck institute for Marine Microbiology, Germany - Olavius geniculatus... | ecosystem: Host-associated > Annelida >...
GTACAGTACAGCAAGATCGTCCGCCGACTTGTCGCTGAGCTGCTCAATGTTTGAACACAGCTGTGAAGCAGCCAGGTCACATGCAAACACATCTCGCTCGTATCTCTTCCAGGCTCGACAACTGGTTGCGGCGCGTCAATCGGTCTCCGTACACGAGTCGTAAAACGGACGAGCGCATGGTCCGAGATGAAGCCGCCAACATCTACATCAGAAATGTCAGTGTCGGTTCTGGCGATGACGAGATCTAGTGTATGCCCAGCAGCGTGCATGGCCGTTGTGACATGCTGGACGTAGCCGAATGACTGCAGTAGATTGGCGAGACGCACGGCGTCGGCGCAGCTGGCGTCGTCAACATGCACGTTAAAGTCTCCACAGATGACGACTGGACAGCTGTAGACTGACAGACGCTCAAACATCGTCGCTAGTTCCTTGAAAAACGCGCTGGATACCGCTTGGCTTCCAGGCCAGTAGACGCCGAGCAGCACGAACTGGCCATCCCGAGTCAATCCGCGGCCGCATAAATACTCAAAAGTAGAGACGTCAAGGTCAAGGATCTTTTTCTGAATCCTGACGACGTCTCGATGCAGAATGGCTAGACCGCAGAACCACTGCAAAATAACAATACTGTGACATACGCTACATCAAAGTATGCAGAATAAAAAACACATGATAGAAAAATATATACATGTGATACTTGAAATGCAAATTTGTCTCAACAAGTATCAATGTGAGATATGGCACAAGAAGCATATAAAAAGTACACATCAATTACTGTAGGCTGCACAATCTCTAACCAGTTCAACTTTCAGCACTTTCATAGTGTTGGTAGGACGACAAAATGGTTAGAAGTGCTGATCAAACAATTCAGAGAAATTCACTCTTAAAGACATGGCCTAATCCAGTATAACTAAAAAAATTAAACAATGAAACAAAAATCTGAAAGCAGTACTAGTAGCAAAAAAAGTACAAAGACGGGAAGTTGTAATAAAACGTTTGTTTACAGTTCACCTCATTCATCAAGGCACGACTGAGATCAGTCTGCAAGTCGGTTGTTGATTCTGTACTGCTCTTGACATTCAACTCATGATAAGGTGACAAATCTGGTGCTTTGCCTCGCAAGAGATCAGACTTGTTTTCATCTGTGCAGCTAGTGTCGTCTAACGTGACAGTTTGTTCAGACTTAGCTTCACCACCAGACTCAGTCTGACGTTCATTGCAGTCAGCCACAGCAGCAGGTAATATCTCATGATTGTCCGCATCAGTTTCTGTGCTTTGTTTCTCAGCAGATGCTGGCACTGTCTCACCCACTGCCTCCTCTACAGCTTGCACGATATAAGCCAATGTCTCCTCTACTGCACTCGCTACAGCCGATACTTCTGAACACTGTCCACCACCAGCAGCATTTGCTGCAGCATCTGATGTCAGAATATCTCCACGATCATTGTCAACATCAACTTTAGACACAGCAGCAGAAGCATCGGAGCTCTCTGCTGGCACACTGTCCTTGGTGTCAGACATGTTGGTCTCCACATCAGGTGCATGACTGTCTGCTGCAGTGTGCAGGAGTGTATCACAATTACCAGGCTTGTGTGATGAACTATTCAGAGATGAACCAAGTGCACTATCTTCAGATTTCTCTTTTTCCTTGGTCATGTCTTCTTTCATGGAATCAGAATTAGCAGCTTCAGTGTCTGCCAAAAGAATTTTCCTATAAAAAACAAACATCAACATCAGTGCTCAGTAGTCATAGCACTACTGTGTTAACTAGAAAAGGTGTAAATAGAAAACTACAAAAAAACAACATTAAACATTTAATGTAATTCATTATTAATTTAACAGATGTTCTAACAAAACAGTGCTAAAATTATTATCATGAAAATGCATAAGTCTAACATGAACTATAGTAATTACTGGCAAATACAAATAACAGCAAGGCACTTCTACAAGTTTCTACAATCGAAGGATAAAGTAAAAGATTCTGGCTTTACACTGCAATAACAGCATACCTCAGCACCAGTTCTTGCAAGCAGACTACGGATCTTCGATCGTCACCTTCACCGATTGAAAAACTGCATAGCATGGGAAAATCCTCCACTTTTTTGTGAATCAAAAAACGATGGTATGAAGACACCGGTGGAAACAACAGGACCCTGAAAATCAATGACAAACATTCTCATGGTTCCTACTACTCTGCAGAATTCTTTTTCATTGACTTTTCCCTGACTTTCCAAAACAAACTGAATCATTTTCCCTGACTAATTTGTTCATGCAAAATACCAATGTTGGTTTTCAATCGCTTCTATCACACGAGAAAAAACTTTCCAAAACAAACTGAATCATTTTCCCTGACTAATTTGTTCATGTGAAATACCAATGTTGGTTTTCAATCGCTTCTATCACACTAGAAAAGAGGGCAGCAGAAAAAATTTAAAAGAAGAGGTGCAAATAATCTGCGAGTGAAGCAAGGAGAAAAAATGTTGAACTGTTGTACAGTGTACACAGTCTGCATACAACAGTCAAAATTTTTTCTGCATTTTTGTCAACTTTTGCATCCTGGTACTTTTAAATTCCCTGACTTTCCCTGACTTCCTCCGATTGTAGGAACCATGCATTCTACAGAAAACATGTCAAAACTATGAAATATTTGCTTTCAGCACCACTACACTGCATCACAATCTGTTGGTGAAGAAAAATGATCGCCATTTGTGATGAAGTTTCTGCATCATATTACTAAATAATAATAATCTCTGCCACCAAAATGCAACAGAAAAAAAATCATGTACGGAACATTCAAGACAAAACTCAAGACTCACATTTTTCGACTTTCTTTCCATAGAGCTGACTATAAATGACTGAAATGCTTCAGCATTATCAACTCTAAATTTAGTTTTATGTAATGTAATACCATAATTACTATCTGACACTGAAAAATAAATGCATACCATTCAGCTTACAAATAATAAATAATCAACTCACTGGTCTGTCTTGTCTTCAGCAGAATCTCTAAAGTTCTGCAGTTCAGAACTGACCAGATTCACAAAATCACTGTCTTGTGAGTTCAAATATCTGTCATCAATGTATACTGCCATCTCACAAAGTGAAATCCGTAGGCTACGCACACAACAAACACAATAGATTCATTATACAGCTATACAGCCAACCATGACAGACATTTGTGCACACATGTATGTAGGCTACATACCGGTAAGCTACCTCCATGATGTTTCTAAATTTACGTTTGTCTTGATGGCGGAAAAAGCTCAGTTTTTATATGAATAAATATAATATCAATAACAAAAAAATTAAAAAATACTGGCAAACAAGCAAAAAAATTACTTGCTGGTAAAATTCTGTAAAAAAAACAAAACACTGTGCCTAGAAAGCCAACACTCAGTCGTCTAAGCTCCGTACTAGAGAACTGACAGTTGATCTCGTAGTACGCCACATGCAGGACGGACTGTCGACTCTCTAGACACTTCAAAACAAAAATAAATAAAAATTACAGATAAAAAACAAACAAAAATTATTCCTGGGCATTAGTAGTGGCAACATCACCAAGCATGGGAAGGTGTACTTTGCGGAATGCAGATTTCGAAAAGGTGTACTTTGCGGAATTAAAATTGCGGAAAATATTCTTGTTGTTGAGCTATGTCAACTGAATGGGTGTACAATCCTACAGAGTGCTCAACCATCGTATATGCCCAGAAGCCTCGTTGTGCCTTGCAGGAAGAGATAGTAGGCTAATCTTTATCATTGTTTTGGTAGGCATACGTATTTAGTATCAGGCATTAGCCTGATACTAAATCTGAATCTAAGTGACCCGTGTTGTATTTCTTACATAGTCATTTTATCTCTAATGTCTTCCTAATGCAAGTATTTCTTATAAAGTTCATACTCATAGTTATCTCCTAATATCTTTAGGCCTGCAAAAAACGCCTAATATCATGCACAAAGTCATTGAAGATAGTGAGAGTCAGCTTCTACCAGACTTTGTCCTAACAGTCCTTCTAACTTGTTGCTCGAAAGAATTAAAATTCAACTAGAAAAGTTTCTGAAACTAATGCGACGTAAAAAAAATTGACGGCAACGATGCTGTACACAAATTAAGCATAATATATAGTCACAGCTTACAAATTTAAAGCAATAGGCCAATTTACCTGAGGTGAACAAGCGACTCAGTCTTTGTGCATTAATTACCTAATCCGACGACTTGGCCCTCGCCGTGGCGGTAACCTTTTTCTCAGTATGCCTATTTGAGTTGATTTCTGTAGCCGTCTGTGACTGATCGTACCTTCACAGCAATCAGTCAGTCAGATGAAACAACACAGTACACTATCTAATTACCTAAGCAAGCGACTCGGTCTTTGTGCCGCGTCAGGAATCGTTTGTGGATTAGGCCTAGGTAATTGAGTTGACCTTGCATTCCTGTGCGATGTGCTGGCTTACGCTCGTGAGTTAACGGACTTCAAGGCGTTTCAAGAGTTAAGTTGATTCGAGACTCAAATTATAAGCTTAGGCCAATGCAAAGTTGATTATTTGATTTTATTTGAATTTTGCAAAATGCAGAATGCAGAAAAACTCTAAATAAGATGTAATTTGCGGAATGTTCCGCAGGTGAAATTCCACAAAATACACCTTTTCAAATTTCCGCATTCCGCAAAGTACACCTTCCCACTAAGCACAGCGTCCAAACAGCTTTACTCTGAGCCAGGTTAGAACTGAGTCAGAGTCGGAGATAGGCGATCATTTGCAGGTACACCATCTTCCAAGACACCAATGCCAACTCAGCCTAACCATCCGTTTACAGAAAAACCAAATAAGTACTAGCAAAATGGTTAAACCATCACTAGAAATAAAAAACAGTAAGTAATGCATAACAGTAAGCCGTGCTGGCTTACATGTACTTAGTAAGAGATGCTGAGTGAAATGTGTACGTAAAGCTGATCCAATAACAGCAACAACTCAAAGTCAAGTTTACCGTCTATTTTGCAAACAAATATTATCAAATATGTTCACAAAATAAACCAGTGAATTAGATAATCGGTTATTATATATCTAGCTTCGATAAAAGTAAACAATAAACAAACATAGAATTTTACCGAACAAACAAGTTGGTTATGGTCCAGGTAAAATGCGAAATAAACCAATATTATCTCGAGACTCGAAAAGCACTACACAGGAACGAACTCGGTGTCGGGACGCATTTACTACTTTCCTTACTACAGTCGCGGTCTGCATTACGTCGTTAGAATCATCGACGAAGTTAATCGACGCCGGGCACGATTATCACTTGAAGAATGAGTGATCATCTCGGTATGTAAACAGCTATCCAGGCGAACACAGCCTGGCCATCCCTCAGTGGGTATAGGCCAAATGAATAGGCAAAATGAGTACTTGCGAAAGCTGCGACGTAAACGAACACACCGCGCGATGCGCTAGCTCAGTAGTCAAAATCTCACACTATACAAATAGTGACTGGAATCGAGATCATCATTGAAAATTTTCCTCCTAAATGTTCGTAAAATGTTACCTGAAATCTGGCTGGGGAATGACTTTACGTTACTATTGTGCATCTTTTGACGAATGTCAACCTATGAAGCATTACTTTCACGGGTTGACATTTTCATAATTGCCTGGTCTTGTGAGTGGAGACGTCTGTGCACTCTGCTATTTCTTAGCAGCACCAGCAGTATCTAAACCCATGTTTGCACCAACCAGCAGTGGATAGGAGAGTATAACATTTTAGATGAATGGGTCACGCCAGTAAGAATGACTTTGCTGATCCTACTGTGGCTTAAAATTAGTTACAGTGTGGGCAAGTCCTACTGCGAGGATCACATATTTTAGTATTTTACAACTGTTAAATTATCAAAATACCAGTTCAGATGGGACAAGAGAAAATTCACACCATTTGGTGTATACTGTAGGACTTTCAAATTGAAGCTGGGTCCCAGATACAGGCCAGGGCTCAAGGCAACTTCTATTCAAAGTTTTACAGTATTACAGAACATATAAACAGTACAACTGAAAGAAAATCACAAATATATTACTGCACATGTGCAATACAAATAATAATAAAATATTGATCCCATTCCAGAAGAGTGAAGAAATTATGTCAAAACTTCCAAAAACCCCTCAAATCATCTCTATCAACAAGCACTAAATAAACAGTCCAATCAAATACTAACTTGATATATTTAACAAAAATATTACTAGACTGTGTCCAATCTAATGTACTCCTCGTGTGCATTATTTTCTCCTGTATTCTTCTAAGTGCTTTTTCGTTCCTTTCAACCTGTATTAGAAACCCGGCGTCAATTTGAGACCGGTCTAATATTATACTAATAGCGACTGGCATCGAGGTCATTATTAGAAATTGTCGCCCCATCTATCTGGCACCGTTAACAAAATATGGCACTTCAAAGATAATGGAGTCACGACCTTGACCTTTCCAGGTCACGTGACGTCAACAGTCACGTGACCATTCGACTGACTCGCGGTGGTAGACTTCCTATGGGTTGTCCATAGTGACAATGCATCTATCTAGCACCGTTATGGAGATATGGCCATTTGAAGTTCTTCCAGGAAGACTCTTCCAGAAACAGAGGTCGGTCAGTCGGTCATTGGTCGGTCCTCAATATTACACTGATTTCATATACTCCTCTTCAATACGTTAGGATCGTAGCACACGAAGAGTAAAAAATAAGTCAACACTACAATTTATTCTAGATGTCAAACCTATGCATGGTTCATGTAAACTAAGAACAGTAATAAACAGCTTCATGGAATGGCACATGATTGAGAGGCAAAAACCATGATCAAACACAGCAAAAACCAAGGCAAAAAATAACCCAAGCTTTTGACTGCTCTAATCACAGCTTAGAACAGGATCAGTTTATCAGAATATAAGTTATATGCAGTTATTAAATTTCACAAACAAGCTATACATAAAAGTTAAAATAACATGCTTCTATGCTTAACAGTGATATAAATATTCTTTAAAAGAAAAAATATAATTCTAAGCTACTGCTAACTTCATCGGTAAAAGTTTATGACTTATTATAAGAAGAAACTCACATCAAGATGACACATTATCATTTTATAATTGATTGACTAGTGCTGTTTTGCATGGAATTTCTTTTACTTGAACAGTGATCAAAACAAGCAGCCAAGATGTAATACTATTTTATACTGAAACTGCCTATTCTTATCTCACTAATGCATAACTGGTCTACAAAAAGCCTGGCCCACACTAGTTTAAGGTCCCAGCCTTTATCAAGTACATTTGGTCCCACTTTCTTCTTAGTTACTGGTGTTAGATAAAACCATTTCAACTTATCAGCTGCTGTTATGCATTGCTATGAAAATTTTTTTATAAAATTATGATCCCTTTAGCTACTATAAATTCAAAATGCATTCTACAACCTTACTGGAAACCAGTTCAGTTAAAAACAATAAAAACGTTTTCAAACGCTTGTCCAACCTCTAGTCTGCAGTTCAAGGCCTCAAAACCTATACACCTTCAATTCAAAATTACATAGCAGACAACGGAATATTAACAACAGTTATGCAGAATAAAACAAACACAACCTCAATATGGTCACATGCTATCACCGCATTTTAGAAAAATACACAGTAACAGAAAATTATGCATGAACGCATGCCGTGTATTCTAACTCCTAAAACGTTCGAGATAGCATGCTATCCTAAGAGCTAGCGAAGCAAACATGCATCAGTAACTACACATTTAAAACTAAATAAAGGTAATAAAGGTACAAATTAAAAGGTATATATTAAGCAGAGATAGAACAGACTGATTATAATAAAGATGACAACTAGCAAACTAGAGTAAAAACGAATCAACTTTGTATGTACACGTCGTCAGCAATCTGTGGAGCCAGATTGCAATCTCTGTTACACAATGCAGATTCATCAGACCACACAGCAGCCTGGAATGCATTAGCTCATACTAAATACAAAATATACACAGTAGACCAGGTAACTAGTGAGTAGAGAAAATGCAGTAATCTTGAATTTTCTGAAGTAAATATGAACCAACAGACTTCAAATGGTGGCACAAATGGCAACATCCACAAAAATCTTTGCACCATACCTAACGGCTCTGAAACAGAGTTTTTTTCCTGCGTGAGTGAGTAGGGTTCAACGTCCTACCCGACACAGTATAGCTCATTTCGGGGATGGCCTTTTCAGGCAGAATGCACACAAATGCATAAGAACGTAACAGTAGGTTTAACCTTTATGATAAAGAAACAAAAACTTTAACCTTTACGGAAACACAAAACACGAGCTAAACCCAAAATTGTAAGAACTCCATTATACGCGTGCATATCTAACTAACATAATGGTAGTTCTAATAATCTTCCCTGTAATCCTCCAGACAGTCATCAATCTCATAATGCTGTCTATTGGAGGACAGGGTTTTTTCCCTGCAAACATTTCGGAACACAACCTGAAAACTGGCTGGCTAAACCAAAGTAACAGCAGTACCAGTACGAAACAAAGGTGTTGTTTGGCATCATAATGAACACTGCCATAAGTTTTAACAGCAAACAGATTTCACCAAAATTTCACATCAAAAGGTAGAACGGCTACTAGAATGTCAAACAAAAACGGACTATAGCACGACTTAACTGGCACATTTATAAATGCTCACCTGTGACAGAAAAGCAAATCAAGTCTTCTCTGTACTACTGCAGATTCCACCAGAAAAATATGTACAATGTAAAAAATACCTTTTCACAACAGTATTACAGCAGTAAAACTTCAACATTCCATTAGAAACAGTAGTGCATCATAGTTAACTTCCTGATGTTGCGCAATGCACACTTAAACAAAAAATATACATTCACAGTCAGACATGGCTCTGACAGCACTCTATACAGATTCAGTGACAGGTACAGATAAACTAATCCGATGTGGTCGAGAATACTGAAGGGATGAAAATGCCTGATAAACATCAGATGCTGGCTAATCTTGGCTAGCAGCATCATCGATGAACTGAATGTATGTGAATGGAAAGAAGCCCTTAGCACCATTCTTTAGCTCGCCTTCCCACTGGCCACTCATGTGCATTGCAGTTACTAAGATGTCTTCTCCGACCTGTAGCAACAGTTACAGTTTGTACTAAATGATCAGAAACATCACCTTTAATAATAAACATAAATAACAATTTCAACGACATGAGGGCATTCAAAAAGTTTTGCAAGTCGATATGCTAGACTGAAAAACTTTTCAATTTCCATAAACCAATAGAACGCACATTTCTCTCGAACTCATGTGAGCTTAAAGCAGATATGACATCATTGTAACTTATGACATCATAAAACGTTTTGTATCGATCCCTCCAGCCAGGCTTCTACCACAGACTTGAGTCATTCATTGTTTGGATAATGAACATCACAGAGAAAATTTGTCAAATTTAAAAAAAGATAATAGTTACTTTAAGTCAAGTCTCTGCTGTATGTAGGGTGGTCTTATTGTGTGAAGCCAGAGTTGCAAACAGGTTGCTGGATAATTTTAACTTTGGGATTGGGATGCAGTGCTGGGCACTGCTGGGTTTAAGGCAAATCTTCGGGGCTTGCTCCCAGGCCCCCACACATCATGGCTCCCCAGGTTGTACATTGTAAAGATTGTTTAACCTTTCACAAAGATGACAAATATCACCCAAATCGTGATGTGACATCGTAATTAACAGAAGTGTTCTTACTAATAGCCAGCACAGATTTTGGCTACTGTGTATTCATATTGCAAATAAGAAATTTCTAAATGTATTTGACAGGGCTTCCACAAAATCACATCCCAAGGGCTCATCCGGCTGCAGACTGGAGAATTGTCGAGTGTATATTTGTGCTGTTTGCATTAGCACTCCAAATCCTATCTGTTTAACACTTTATGATGTCATTAATTTCAATGACATCACATCCGCTTCAAGCTCATACGAGTATTAAAGAAATATATCTTTTAGTGGTGTACAAATTTTATAAAGTTTGTTAGTCTAATACACAAGGGTCTATCAAGTTGTAAACTTTGTCTAATTTTCCTCATAGGCATAGTTTTTTCACGGCTGGCGCAGATTTCGGCTATTGAATATTTATAATTGCAAATAAAAAATTATCGGACGTACTTGTTAAAACTCTCATAAAATCACATGTCCCAGGGCCTCATGATAGAAAATCCGATGGTAGACTTAAGAAATGTCATGCAACAGCAAGCCCAATTTTACGCTGATTGCGCTGGCACTCCAAATCATTCCTCTTTAACGCTCTATGATGTCATATATTACAGTTATGTCATATCTGTTTTAAGCTCATACATGTTTAAGAGAAACATCTGTTTTACTGGTGTATAAATTTTGAAAAGTTTTTCAGTCTAACATATCGATTAGCAAAACTTTTTGAACGCCTCTTGTAACATAATCAAACACAAGTTACTTGCATATCATATCAAATCAAAAAAAATTAAAATTTCTATAATTATTTTGATGCTTGTTCAGCAACACATTTTTCCCAAGATAAGATATTCCATGTTACCCGATATAGCC
>Ga0209671_1008828_pt1 | contig 10558 bp, 7 predicted proteins | sample WorMetHERISLAND2_2_FD_187401 | JGI IMG/M metagenome (GOLD analysis project Ga0209671, IMG submission 187401) | Marine gutless worms symbiont microbial communities from Max Planck institute for Marine Microbiology, Germany - Olavius geniculatus... | ecosystem: Host-associated > Annelida >...
ATGTTGACCTACCCTAAGTCGACAATGCGCGTTCGGCGTATGCCAATGCATTTGAGTTCGGGCCACGTGACTTTGATGCCGGGAAAATTTTACCCCCCCTCTAATTTCCCCCAATCGGACTTAGGGCGCTGGCGGATTCACGTTAGGCTTTGCCCCAAATTTCTAGTTAGTCCGCCCGAAAACGATAGTTTTACGCGTGTTGTTTTTTTCTTGCAACGCGAGATCTCCAAGATGCGCGGGCCGAGTGGCGCGAAATTTGGCACGATGGTCAGTACTAGGCGCTATTTTATAATGCCGGTCCAAAATTTTGGGGGGCGCAGCCCAAAAAATTTCAGGGCCCAAAAACATGCAAAATTTGGCTCGATTTCGGACGATTTGGTAGTTCGGCAGCGAATATCTTCGAAACGGATGAAGATATTCAAAATCAGATTTTTACTTTATCTACCGCGATTCCTCCCGCGTTAGGCGAAACAAGTCCGGTAAAGTTTGGTCCAGTGACCTTGGAGATCTCGATTCTTAATGGTACCCACCGAAAGCGCATATTTCGGAAGACCATATTTCGGCCCTAGAGAGTACTGCGCCCCCAAATTTTTACACACGCTACAGAATGACCAAGTCTTACTAGCGCACCCCCCACCGGGGACGGCGGCCCCCTTACAACTTTTTTCAAAAGGGGGTCAAAGATTGGCTTAAAATGTTGCGTATTAGACGAAGGATCTTTTGAGCCAAAGTGAGTAGCTTCATGAGACTTTGCCACGTGACGTGCTGCTAGACGGGGGTGATAACACGGGTACAACTTTTAGGGGGCATCGCCCCCTTAAAATTTGGGAGTGCAAAAAACGCGCAAAATTTGGTACGTTTAACGACAACTTTTGACTTTGAGCGCAAATATCTCTGAACTGCATAGGGATATCGACAAGCGGTAAACGGCGTTATCAAATACAGTTAACTCCGCGTTGAATACAAAAAATTGTGTGAACTTCAGTCCACTAACATCAGAGATTACGCGGCTAATGTTTACCCACCAAAATCAAATTTTTCGGAAGGCCATATTTCGGCTCCAAGGGGGTGCTGAACCCCCAAATTCTTACACGCGTAGAGAATCACCAAGTCTTACTAGCGCACCCCTCACCGGGGACGGGAGCTTTTCTTACAACATTTTTCAAAGGGGAGTCAAAAATTGCCTTAAATATAGCGTATTAGACGAAGGATCTTTGGAGCCAAACGGAGTAGCTTCATGAGACTTTGCCACGTGACGTGCTGCTGGACGGGAGTGATAACGTGGGTGCAACTTTTTGGAGTCACCGCCCCCTTAAAATTTGGGGGGGGGGCAAAAAACGTTCAAAAATCGGTGCAATTTACGACAACTTTCGAGTTTGACTACACATATCTCTGGAATCGATGAAGACAGCGACAAAATCTAAACGGCAATGACGAGAACGATCTTTTCAGTGTTGAACAAAAAAAATTTTGTGAAATTCCGTGCACTACGAACAAAGTTATAGGCGCTCATGTTGACCTACCCTAAGTCGACAATGCGCGTTCGGCGTATGCCAATGCATTTGAGTTCGGGCCACGTGACTTTGATGCCGGGAAAATTTTACCCCCCCTCTAATTTCCCCCAATCGGACTTAGGGCACCGGGCGGACTCACGTTGGGCTTTGCCCCAAATTTCTAGTTGTAACTTATGATATCATGAAGCGTTAAACAGACACGATTCGAAGTGTTAATGCATACAACACAAAATTACACACGAAAATTCTCCAGTCTGCAGCCAGATTTACGAACGTGAGGTACCAGGATAAGTGATTTTGTGGAAACCCTGGCAAATACATTTGTGTTTTTTTAATTTCCAATATGAATACGCAATAGCCAAAATCTGTGCTGGCCATAAATGAGAACGCTTACGTCAATTACGATGTCATGTCAGGATTTGACATTGTCAGTAAAATTTTACTGAGAAGTTAACAGTTAGTGATATCCGTCGTCATTGTGAAAGGTTAAATAATTTTTAGAATGTACGACCTGGGAAGCCCTGACTTGTGAGACCTAAGAGCAAGCCCCACAAATCTCACATAAATCTGACAGTGCATGGCACTGCAGTCCAGTCCCAAAGTTACAATTACCCAGCAAGCTGTTCGCAACTCTGGCCTCGTACAATTAGACAACCCTGCAATCGGCCTGTATACAGCAGATACATTACTTGCAGCAACTATTATCTGTTTCAAAATTTGAAAAAATTTCTTAATGGTGTCAGCAATACAAACAATGAATGACTCAAGTCTGTGGTGGAAGCCTGGCTGGAGGACATCTAAAACGCCTTATGACGTCATAAGTTACAATGACGTCACATCTGCTTTAAGCTCGTATGAGTTTGAGAGAAATATGCGTTTTATTGGTGTACAGACATTGAAAAGTTTTTCAGTCTAACATATCGACTTGCAGAACTTTTTGAATGCCCCTCATATGTGTACACAGGTAACTGGTGTAACTCCGGTACTTCAACAGGACATCAGTTCTGCATTTGCCTGTGTGTCTGATATGATTTTGTGCAGTTGTGTGTTCCATTGGTAATGTTGTGTTTCGTCAATGGCAATATTATACCTCATGTTCAACGACTTGTTACAGCTAAAAGCTCCAACACTGAGCTGCAGCTCTTGGTTTCGTTCCTTACCACACCCTCATTCAAACCAACGCTAGCTGCAATCCCACCAGGGGGTGAACAGTCTAAGAGTGGCTGACGGTCAATGAGGTGCCCTCTCCATGGCCAGTATGACATGCTCATGGCACAGCTGCACCATAACTACCATAGATATTTCAAGGCTTTTCTATGCATGTAACCACAGGCTGTTGGTGCGAGTCGGTCCTGTCATTGAGAAGACTGCAGAGTTAGTATTATTTTCAACCCTACACTCACTCCACAGATTTTGCAATTGCATTATTCCAATGCCAATGTTCTGTACATTGCATTTCTCTACATGCTTTTATTTTAATACTGAGGATCGAAAAGCCAGTGACGTGCGCCCGCCTGGCGCCCGGTCCGGTGATGGGTGGTTGTATAATTCGGCGCCGAGAAGTCGGCCAAGTGCCAAATAGCAAGCATCTGCTGGACGCTCGGTTGGCGCCCAGTGAAAATATATGACAGAAAAATTTCAGCCGGCGACTGGCCGACGTGTCCAATGACCCGAAGAATGCCGGCCGATGTTTCGCCGACTTCTGTCTGATGCGTCTCAGATGCCCGACGTCAGGAAAAATTTTAAGTGAAAGCTAAAATCAATCTGGCGTCATCTGGCGTCTTCCCGATTGCTAAAATATGACCTGGCCTGGCAGTTGGCAGGCACTCTGCCGGCCACCAGCAGAAAGTTCGTATAACACGCCGGGAACTAATCGGCAATGATTTGTGACCTAGGCATGAGTAATACAAGTCTTTGTCGACGGCATATCAGCCATATTATAAATCTTGACAGAAAATAAAATTTCGTCTTCTTCTGGTGCTTTGCTATTAGTAGCAGATCTATGGTTTCTAATGCTCCATTGTGCTTTTCTTTCAGGATTTTTTTATGTCTTACAACATAACTGTACTTTTATTTCAGTTTATATTATCTCATTTCCACTTAAAGTCCAAGTCGCATCATTTTACGTAACTGTTATAAAGCACTAATTAGCTTAATCAAATACTAATCTGTCGATATTCACTAATCTTCTAGTTGCTAGTACATTTTAATACCCTAAAAATCAGGTTTAAAGTACTCACTTTTCCCTTTTCACGGCTTCGGCCATATTCGGAACTCTGACGTCATCTGCGGGAGGGTTGCTAACTAGCTTTATTGCCTTGAGGTCAAATGTGGCCTAATTTACAGCCAAACAGTCTCAAAAAAGGCCAAATTTTCCATCAGTAGTTAACCCACAAAAAACCATAAAATTCCAGCCCATCCTTAATTTTACAATTCGCACACCTAATAGTAAACAAATAAACATTGACATAATTTCTGTCGTCATCTATGCATCATTATTTGTACGATAAAAGCGACATTATTCTGAGTAAAACCGACGGATTTACTGTTTTCAACAAAGCGTCCTGAAAATGATGTCAGCAGTTATTCTGACACATTTGGGTGTGTTCGGCTGGCCATACGTATTTCTCTGAAAATCACTTCAAAGCGATGTTTTCATTTCATTGGATCAGCATATTATTAATTAATGTTACATTCTACATATATTTAGCCAATATTGTTTTATCGTGCGACCTGGCCTTTAAACATTTCAGTTCTTTTTAGTTTATGTGCTAGATTAAACTGACAGCTTGCCTGGCAGTTTTTAAGTGCAAATCCATATCAAATCGTATCATATCAGACCCATCTGCTATCTACTTCCTTTTTTAGTTCACCATAGCAAATCTGTAGTTGTGATCAAGCTTTACCTCTCCTTCCTTCACAAATCATTCTTCCTTCCACTACGTCTTGACACGTTGTGTCAAAGAATGTGACTTGGCCATATTCTACATTAGATTACGTCACAAAATAATGTAAAGTACAAATTCCGGTGGCAGAATTAAGACAACAGTGCAACGTCAAGAAACGACAAAGTGGTAAACATTACCCGAATGAAGATATCTTTTCCCTCATGTGAATCTGTATTCATTGACACAATGTCAGGACTAAGGCCAGTAGCAGTATGCTGGTACATAGCGTAGCAGGTCTTTGTTAGGTTGACAGCCAGATCCAGATGACTCTTGTCGAGACCATGTAGAACTCCAAGTGCTAGCGTAGCAGGCAAAAAGCATGCCAAATGCTCCTGTACATATTACACTCAACAGTATTTAGTACAGATTACTCACCGGCAAAAACATCTGTACATGACATTAAGACACATTCCTAGGACACTGTCATTGTCTATTTTGTGTTGTCCTTAAACGGAATAAAGATTTACAAAGATTTGCATTTACAAATCTTTTGATACGATTTATGCAAGTTATAGCCTAGAAGCTCATGCCAAATTTCAAGCTAATTATTGAATGTTCGTTGTTGGTAACTGTTGGACAGGACCTTCATCCCAGTGGGGGGTGTGCTAGCTCTGGATTGGTTTGATCTCGTTAGCTGAGCAACAGCAAGGCCATTATCATTACCAGAAAGCAGTCGTAGCCCGCAGGTACCTGCGCCAAGGCAATGCTATTCGCCAGGTGGCATCACCCTCTTCAGTTTTGCAGCGGTTCCGGTTATGCTCCCTTTAACGCAACGGTAACGAAAATTTCAAAGTGATCCGGAATCCAGGATTCCTGCCGGATCACCCCCAAAATTTAATCACTTGTAGCTTATGCCATGCTCGACATAGCCTCAAAATTTCGGAGAGATCCGTCCATAACTTTCTGAGTTATCTTGTACACGCACACACACAGACAGACAAACAAAAACCAGCAAAAACATAACCTCCTTGGCGGGGGTAAAAATCTCTAGGTATACAAAGTTTACTCGAGTTACTACAAGTTAACACAGTTCCTGAAAGTAACATGTCGGAAATAGCATAAGCAAGACTTTTCTTATTGTTCAAATTATGCACTTCCAGCCAACGGCGCCAACAGCAGCAAGCATTGAAAAAGTACTCACTCAGTTAACTCATACTGGTCTTACCATTACAGGTGCTTCGCACTTACCATATCTGAAGCGAAGCTTGTGCCGTGCAATATGCCGACAAATGCTAGATTGTTAGGATGTGTGTAACGCAGTAGACGTTTCTGAATGCCATTAACTGCTGCCATGTAGTCATCCAGCAGCCTGTAGCAACAACACCCAGTTGCTCTTCCATTCGCTACGATCTAAAGCAACAGACCCCCTACATCGTGACAAAAATGCACGGTAAGGCATAAAAGAGTGAAACAGTATGTACATACACCGTGTCCAAAAAATTGCGACACCCCTACAGATAAGTTAGTTTGAAATGATTAATACCTGACAGATTTTTGCAAAAATTTGAAACAATCATTGAGACAATCATTTTGAACTGGGCATTAAAGTTTGTGCTGCAGGTGGCCATCTTTGTCTTCAACGCAAGCTATAAAGCGGGTGCGTCACCACTTGATCGCCCTGTCAACAACAACGTAATGAACATAATCCTAATGTAAACAAACTCTGACATCATAATGACGTTACACTGAGCACGCACGTAAAGGTGCAGACATCACAATAGGGGTGACAGTGAGTAATGCTAAGACAGTGTAGTGTAGAATATTTCGTTAAAATCCGTCGACTACAAACTGAATTAGTTGTGTTTGAAGCAAAGGGTGTCGCTAATTTTAGGACATGACGTAGATCAAGCAACAGGACTAGTAATTGCAATCCTGGGTTTGAATTCTCAATCCAGGGATCTGGGAGTGAGAAATTTTAAATCCCGAGATCCTGTTTCGGGATTAAGCTTACCGAATTGTTGCTGTTTTGGTATACACAGTAAACTTATTTCATGCACAAGGATGTAGTAGGCCGACCGTACAGAAGGTATTGCAAGTGTAGGGAGTGACTGTGACTGTAAAAACACAAATTACATTGCACAGAAGGAGTAGGAAAATTTTATTTATTAAAAAACTAAAATTGTTATCTGCGTCATATAACACTCAAAAAAGTACAATTTTAATGAATTTTTGTAATCCCGAAAACCGGGGATATGGAAAATGGCCGGGATCCTGGGATCTTGGGATTCAAGATCCTGGGATTGCAGACACTAAATAGGACAGCTTTAGTAAAGATCAGCCTTGATCACTGCAGTGATGGGTGGAAAACTTAAACACAGTGTTCAATATGTCCTTCCTATTACTCAACCACCAGCATGATAAGCATTGGCGAACAAGTACAGAACTATTTCAAAATCACCATCTGTGTAGAATAAAAGTAAGTAAGTACGTGCATATTTAAAGTGCACAATGTCAGCCAGTGGCCGAATCTGAGGCACTTGGCTGAGCCGCTAGGGGGAGCAGTAGGCCTGCTGGAAGCAGTGAGTTTTAAGGAGGCGACGGAAAGTGTCTGCAGAGGTAGAACTACGAATGCTAGAGGGTAGTGAGTTTCAAACTGTGTGGGCTGCAATGCTAAAACCGCAGGAGGCAAAGGTTGTGCGGAGTGCTCAATGAACTGCAGCAGTAGCATAACACAGTTATGCCACATACGTCAACGGGCTGGTTAAATAAATGCACACCGTTATTCATTTGGTCACATTTGACTGTAAGTAAGTAAGTAACTAAATTTAATTTATAAAGTGCACAATGTCAGCGAGAAACTCACTAAATCTGAGGTGCTGAGGTAAGGAGTGAGGCGGGCCACTAAACATGGCTAGATGTTGAAAAATGGAATGTTTTGAGTTTACGACGGAAGGAAGCTAATGAACAGCTATTGCGGATGTCAAAAGGAAGAGAGTTCCAAATAGTAGGGGCAGCTACAGAAAAACTTCTAGAGCCAAAAACATGTACGGACACGAGGCACAGACAACAGATTAGTGTCTGATGAACGCAATGTATATGAGATGGAATGTAATGTTCCAAAACAAAATTGTATCCACAGAGTACACTGCAGAGTGCAGAAAGTGCTAGAGATGCTAAAAAAGGCAGCACTGTGAAACAACAGTTAGCTGCGCATTAAAAATAAGTGTGTGTGGAAAATGTTATAACCATTGTCGAGTTTTTCCAGTCTGTATCCATTGCTTCAGCAAGTACTCGTAATAACTGTCAGCCCCGGCTCCAACAGACAGAGCAGCGCCGGCACGGAACTTGCCCGTTGGCAATGAGATGTATGTTGGTGCAAGTCCATCGGTCTTTGCTAATGTATGGATGTGATGAGACGTAAAATCGGCAGCTCTCTGTGCAGCAAAAAATACACCAGTGGCGCATATACCAGCACGTGCAAAAAAACAATAATAATGAGAATAAAGCAGCAAACTTCTTCCGTCCACATCACAAAATTAATTCTAGACAGTTCTGGCTACCTGCGAGACCTTACTCTCTTAGTTGACTCTTTCCTCTCTACCAACCACAATGATACGTAGCCTAATTGCATTTAGACTAATTAGAGTTAAATATTACAACTGACCCTAATTAAAAACTAAATAACATTGGCAGTCTTTGTATAGACTCACAGGTGGAAACAATAATTTGATAACTCATGTAATTACATCGATAATACAACCTTTTATTTCTTTTATTGTTAATGTTTCGGCAACCGTTGCTGCCTTCTTTGGAACGACTGTCCACCACATTGGTACTAACAAAATTTCATAGTTAGCTTCATACTAAGCTTGTGGTGTACAAAAATACAAAAACGTTATCTAAACACAAGCACACCAACATACTTCGTAAAACCGAACTTTGCTTGTTCGACTGAGATCACGAAATTCAAGCTGCAAGGTACCAGCCTCCGCGGTGCTCGTGTCGCGAAAGTCCGCAGCTCGATGCTTGAGATTGAAAAGATTGCATGGAATTTTGCCGCGCCTGCTATCGAAGCACGGTCTAAATGCAGCACCAAGTTCCATCTGACAATGCAAATCCAGTACGGTAAATAACTGCGTTATCAAAACAAAACAAAACTCCAGAACTACGAACAGTTCAAAGCGCAACTAAAGACACATTTGTTTGACTGATTGAAGCTGCGGCGCCTAGTGACTTCTGCTTTTAGGCGCCGTGTATAAATCCACTTTATTATTATTATTACTTCATTATGCTTGCATCACATAAATGCCGTTTCAACAGATCTGTAAAGCTGTATGATGATGTTCTGAAGATATTTGTCTGAGAAAAAAAAATCACAGCATATAAAGTTTATTCTACACTGTGTCCCAATAAAAAACACCCCCGACATTTTCCACTGTAATTTGAAGAAAATTTAAGCAATTTTAATAATTTTTTAAAATAACGTTCCCGATACAACTAAACATTAAATGGCCTTTTAGTTTTTTACCTCATCCAACGACTGTTTCTGCACTACCTGGGAAACGCAGAACAAGCAGAATATGTGTTAAAGTGAACAAAAAACGTCAAAAACGTCTGACATTATCAAGTATAACTCCAGGAAGGATCACCAGATTTGAACAATTTTTAACAGGAATGTTTTTGATACAACTGGCTATCAAAGGGCTGTTCAAATTTCCGCCTCACCCAATGTGTGCTTTTGCACTACCTGGGAAAAGCAAAACGAGCAAAATATGCATCAAAATAAACCAAAAAAGTCAATAAATTTAATATCTCCAGATCTGTGGGCCCCAGCTGTTGGTCAAATACAATTTTTAACTGTCGTGCAGCAGTGTAATGTTAGGATGTTGATAAATTGGAGAAGCGACTGGTACAGCCTGGATTGGTCTGGTGCAGAACATCTACAGATGTAATTGACACTGCTGCCAACGAACGGAGAAAACGTGTTGTTGCCCGTATTCACTAATGGATCAACATTTCACACTTTTATTGCAGATTGTTTCAGAAACAGACAAAATCAATGAACTGTTAGCCAAAGTGACAGAAATGTGAACAAAAAATGTCTTGTGAGCTATTTTGACTAAATAATATTACTGCTTTGGACAAAAATGCCATATTTTGTTGATTCTGATTTTTCCAGGTAATGCAAAAGCAGACTTCCGGTGAGGTCGGAAATTAAATAGTTGTTTCATGGCCAGTTGTGCCTAGAATATTTGTGTCAAAAGGTATTAAAATTAAATCATCTGTTTTCAAGTTATAATCGAAAACGTCGGGGACGTTTTTTATTGGGACACAGTGTACAACAAATGTATAACACTCATATTTTAAAATATGACACAACATATGACACAATTAAGAATAAATTGCAAATTTTTATAAAACAATATAAAAATTATATGTGAGTTCACTCACATATAGTTTTTTAACTTAACAAAATAAATTGCAATGTACTGTAAAATAACACACTCGACTCACATAGCTTTTAATCTGATTCAATGTTAAAAGCAATAAAATATATGATAAAACTCACTGCTCTGTCTAAGAAAATACGATCTTGGCTAACGTGATAAGCACTAAGAAGTCCACCAAGTTCACGGATTGTCATCTCGAATGTTGACACGTATGCATCGCGAGTGAACGAGAGATTATGCGCGACCCAATCACGTGCAAGCTGGAACTCTAGCTCCACCAATCACAAAATCTGCTATTACAATTCACCGCTTTCCTTTAATTCTAGTATTTATGCAATCTGTTTCATGATCAATATTTCACCTGTAAAAAGTAGATACAAAAATTGAACCAAGCAAAAACTAAATACACAAAAAATATGCCCATTTGGATTAAAAATAACCAAACCAAACAAAACGAAAATGTTAGACAACAAAACTGAAAACCAAACCAAACAATCACCTTGAAAATACAAAACCAACTCCCGCTATGTTGAACATTAAAGGCAAAGTCGCATGAAAAATCAATATTAGCTAAATAGGTGTAGAATGTACTGCTAAATAATAATATGCTGATCAACTGAAATAAAAACAATGCTTTACATTAATCTCAATAAAAACTAAAAATTTGGGGCAAAGCCCAACGTGAGTCCACCCGACGCCCTAAGTC
>Ga0209671_1008829_pt1 | contig 10556 bp, 5 predicted proteins | sample WorMetHERISLAND2_2_FD_187401 | JGI IMG/M metagenome (GOLD analysis project Ga0209671, IMG submission 187401) | Marine gutless worms symbiont microbial communities from Max Planck institute for Marine Microbiology, Germany - Olavius geniculatus... | ecosystem: Host-associated > Annelida >...
GAAATAACGTCTGTGGGGCCCGTGAATTTCCGAAACTCTTTCCGTGAATTTTCCGTGAAATTTGACACATTTTAAAAATTCTGCCGTGAAATCATGCATTTTTTCCCGTGAATTCGGTTGGTCCCTATTTATTGCCAATTTTCTGGAAAGTGTGATAGTGAAAAAACGGCTAATATTTGTCAATCACAAAGCAAAACGTTTTTTGAGACAAAGTGCACAATCGGAGCTTAACAAAATGTGAGGTAGAGAGTGACACGGTAAATTAAATTGTCCCCATCCCTATATCGCACAAATGTCAGAAATGGTACACTATATCTTAACAGTATTAAAGGTGCAATATGCAAACGACAGAAGCCCTGGTTGGAAGTTGAAGCAAAAACACTTCTAGCTTTTGGATGTTCAAAGGATGCCACAAATTTGCCTGCTTTTTATTATTTAAAGACACAAAAAAACACAGATATGTGCAGTCTGCATGTTCTAAGACCATTTTTCCTGACTTTTGAAGAATAATATTTTTCCCCGACTTTTCCCTGACCACACAAATTCCCTGACTTCCAGTTTCACCTGACCTGTAGGAAAACTGTGTACAAGATGACAAAGATAACTGTTGCGCTCCAGCAACAGAACTAGATGTCAAATAACAAGACAATGTACATCCATGGTTCCTACTACTCTGCAGAATACATTTTCCCTGACTTTTCCCTGACTTTCCAGAACAAAATGAATCGTTTTCCCTGTTCATGCGTCCCTGTTCATGTTCATAATTTGTTCATGCGAAATACCAATGTTGGCTTTCAATCACTTGCAATAACACTAGAAACAAGGGCGGCAGAACAAATGAAAAAGTAAAAGTATAAATAATCTGCGAGCGAAGCGAGCAGAAAAAATTTTGAACTGCTGTATGCAGTGTGGATGCAACAGTTCTGTTTTTTTTCTGCATCTTTGTTAACTTTTGCACCATGGTACTTTTGAATTCCCTGACTTACCCTGACCGTCTGGATTTTCCCTGACTTTCCCTGACTTCCCCTGACCGTAGGAACCATGTACATCAAGCTCGATAGTTATCCAGCTACAAAAAACTGACCACTGCTTCGATGATACTGAGTCCGATACTGTTGTTGACTTTGTTAAACGTCACTGTCAGCAGATCCATGGGTGACTGGTGTGTTGGCTGAATATGACGATCAGTTGCAGGACTTGACGACTCCATCACAGGGAATGCACCACGTCCACTCACGTTCTACACCAGACCACCAACACTACAACTCACTGCAAATTAATCGATATATCAATCTGGGATTTTAAAAGTAGCTCTAAGTAATACAAACTACTACAGAGTCCACTAGAAACGAGTAAGATAAAGTCCAGTTTAAAAAGTGACGCATATACTTAAGAGTATACAAATTTTTAGGAAAAAAAGACTTTGGGAACAAACGAGTTTTAAGTTGCTGACGGAAGATGCATGATAACTCCACACCACCGACGAATGAATAAGTATGCCCATCGGATTACTCAAAAAGTTACCCGTGGAATTTTAATAAAACCTTGCACACAAGAGCCCAAAAAGTAAGCACTAGTTTGCTAAAGTCAAAATGTGCAAACCAATCAAAAGAACGAAATGAAAAACCTCCAAACTTCATTCACAAATGTTTGTTCATTCAACGCCTTTTTCACATAACCAGCACAGGTAGCCTAGAGGTCATTGTCAATGCCAATGTCCATGTACTAGGAAAACGCTTGAGGCGGTAAAAGCAAATTATATATGGGAGAATTAGCCTTCTTGACACCTAATCAACAAAGCCAAAGAACGGATAATTCAGCAGCATAATTTACATTCAAGAAATACATTAGCAGAAAATAAGATATAAAACAATTAAATAAAATAATACAAAATGAAAAATATGTTGCACCGAGAATAATAAATACCTGCGGTTTGCTCAAAAATATATTCCACTTGCCAGAAGATTGTGGATTTTCGATGACACGACATATGCCTATAAATGATCAAACAACAACTGCGCTCAGTCTTGCAGTGAATGACAACTTTAAGCAATTTTCAAAAACATCAGGACGAAATACAACTATTTACTTAATTAATGCAACATGCATGATAACTGCCTGACGCAGCGGTTCCAAAGACACAAGCAATTCAGCATTGCACCCAGTCGTCAAAATGTCACAAACGTAACCATCCTTCCAGACCTTCCTATAGGCGGTTTTGAAATAGCTCAGTATGGATCAAAACTCGATCAAGCTGACTGAGAAATGATGCAGAAGATACAAGCAGCTGACAGAAGAATTTGAGATAAACGAGCCACAGAGCAGTTTAAGACCAGAGACAGAATCAGAACAATTGACTTGGTGCGTATGTATGTTACCTGCTTGTCTCAGCGGTTCCAGAAACGCAACGAGTTCGGCATTGCAGCCGGTCACGAAGTCGCAAGAGTACCCATCTTCCGGCAGGAGGAACGGTAGCTGCAAGTCCAGATCTTCAAGCAGCTTGACTTCACTGCCCTCCCGGCGTGCGATGGCGTCCGCGGTGTTCTGCGCTACCAGCACCGCACGCTCGATGAACTCAGCTGAGATCGGGCGCTCGTCATGCGCCGGCTTGTAGTTCTGAAGCAAGGCTCGAAGCTGTAGCGAGTTCAGCTTGAAGCAGGACGAACTCAGATCAGCAACCACGTCAGCCGTGGCTTTCTGCGACTCCAACAGTGCGGCCGCCTGACAAACAACCAACACGTTCACTTAACATAACAAGAAAGCCCAGCTGTCGCTAGGGAAGACATGCTACAGCCTGTGCACTTCATGTTGCAGTACTGACCTTCAAGGTCATTCAAGGTCAATGATTTAAATGTTATTTGAAAGAGAATTTTCCACTTCCTATTAGCGATTAATAGTAACCTAGGCCGTATCTCTCACGGTTTTGGAGATATTGCCAGTTTTCCAATGAAAAAAGCACTTTTTCCCACCCCTCCCTTCATTCAATCCCCTATTTGAAAATGTTCCCCTTGGAGTAGATGGCTGAAATTATGCATGCCCGAGTTTAACACCCTTGGATAATTATTCATATAAACAGTTATCCCTATGCCCTACCCATTAGCCACAATACATCCATTACAGCCAGATGGACGGACGACAACCATGACAACAGCTCAACCGTTACTAAAGTATGGTCAGCTAATAAAAGTGTAAGTACATATGTGTATTGTGTAGTGTACTGTACTACATATGTAATGTTATCAGCAGTATTTTTTACATATGGCAAAAAATCAGTTACCAAAAATCGAAAATGTACACTGAAATGTTGCTGACAACATTTTGGGATTGCATGTAAATTATTGCTGCTTGATAACTCACTTACGGCCAATTACTGTACATCCCCAGGAAGCTAGAGCATGGCCTCATAATAAAATTTTCAAACATACGAGGGGCGTTCAAAAAGTTTTGCAAGTCGATATGTTAGACTGAAAAACTTTTCAATATCTACACAACAATATAATGCATATTTCTCCAGAACTCATGTGAGCTTAAAGCAGATATGACGTCATTGTAACTTACGATGTCATAAGGAGTTTTATATCGGTCCCTCCAGTCAGGCTTCTACCACAGACTTGTGTCATTCATTGTGTGGATAGCGGACACCACAGAGAAATTTTTTTCAAATTTAGAAAAAGACAATAGTTACTGTAAGTCAAGTCTCTGCTGTATGTAGTGTGGTCTTATTGTACGAAGCCACAGTCGCGAACAGCTTGCTGGGTAATTTTAGCTTTGCGATTGGGTTGCAGTGCCGGGCACTGCCAGATTTAAGGGAGATCTTCGGGGCTCGCTCCCAGGTCCCCACACATCAGGGCTTCTCAGGTCGTACATTGGAAAAATTGTTAAACCTTTCACAAAGATGATGTATATCACTAACTGTTAACTTTTCAATAAAATTTTCCGAACAACGTCAAATCCTGGAGCATTCTTATTAATGGCCAGTGCAAATTTCGGCTACCGTGTATCCATATTGCAAATAAGAAATTCACAAACGTATTTGTCACGGCTTCCACAAAGTCGCTACAACGTTTACCAGAAACAACAGCTCAGCATTATGCAAAATTGGAGCATCTGTGTTTCACACGGTAGTGCACTGACATAAATTAAGTGAAATGAAAAATGAGTGCATCGTACTCAATTCTATCCTGTTGTCCATCTTATTGCCAAAAATTATAAAAATCGGTAAAAATTTGACACAGTTATGACAAAAACAATTTTGACTGTTTTTTAAAACACAGATTATATTTGTCTACGAGCCTTTTGACTACAAGTCTACAGTATAAACGTGCACGTCATGGTACCTGCAGAATGCGTGCTAAGTGACACTCGGCTGCCAGCTCCAGTCCCTGCTTCTCAGCCCACATCTCAACACGATGCAATCGGTGTATCAGGCGCTGGCCAGTCGCCTGAGTACACAGCACCGAGTTGTGGGCGATCAGTCGGTTGAACAGCCACTGGTTGATAAAGTGGAAAAGCTGCGAGAAAAGCTGAATGGTCAGAGCTGCGTTCACTCGAGCACGCAGCAGCAGCGACATTGTCCACGACAATAGATTGATCACATCATCTGTCAAATAAAGGTAGTTCTTAATACGAAATCCATCACAGAGCTACAGAGCATCACCTGCCATATGGGATCACACAGTGTTACCTGCCACCTGACACAGGCCAACATGCCCCGCCTTATCATCAGCCAAGCAGGCCGACACCCAATTTACCTACCACAAAGTGATGGAAGGCTGAGTTTACCTTGGAGTTGATTATGTACCAAGATGATTTACCTGTCTACAGTAACCACTTGATAGTGACCCAACCGAGAGTTGAACCCACAACCTCTAGATCATAAGTCCAACACCCTACCATTACACCACCCAGCCACCAAGACATTACAACAAATATCCATAGAAACACGACAACAAACAAATACAAGAAATTTGAGCTAATGCTCACGAGATGCGCGAAAGCCTATAGCAGTTCCTGTTCAGTAGTTTAGAGAAAAATTGGGGTGTTCATGCTACGTAATATCCAAATACCAAAAATCTCTCATCGCATAATGAGATAGTTGAGTGGCGCCACCTTGTGAATGCCACAGACTTGTGCTGCAGCCTGAAATAGCCAAAAAATTCACAAAAAAACCTATTTTTGCATTCAAGGTCATCCAAAGTCATTGAATTCGGTGGCAATCAAGAATCAGTGTACGACTTCCTATTAGTGATTAATAGTAACCTAGGCCCTATCTCGCACCATTATTGAGATACAGTGACTTATTGGCCAAAAATTGCAAATTTTGCCCACCCCCTCTCATTTAGCGCCCTCGTTCGGGGTGACCCCTTTGAATTTATCAAAAAGCTTTATGGTTCTTGAAAATAGTCTTCCAGGCAGCAGACGGTGAAGATATGGTGATCCTAGTTTGCACGTTTTTGACTGATCCACCCATGTGACAGACAGACAGACAAAATTGCGATGGATAAGACGCGCTGAAAGCAGTAGCTGCTTTCGCGCATAATGAAAACAAAAGCTGACATATTATGTTTCTGTTCTTGTAATTTTGCAATAGCTGCTCCCATAACTCAAAATACCCTTCCGTAACACTCGAACATTGTGTAACAATGTATGGTGTAATTTTTATTTCCTTTTAGACCTTTTACTTGTTAAGCTATTTTACTTTATGTACTTTCATGCTGAATAAATAATGTTAATTTAGTCACCAATTCACAACTATTTTTATAACCTAGCTTTCAGGTTTTCTCAGCGGCTCACCCAACCCCTTGCACTGCTGTTACAACATAAATCTAACTGCACCAGTTGAAAAATAATAAATAATTGAATAATAAACCCTAAAATTCTAAACTCACCAATGCGTGGTCCACTTGAGGATGATTGCCAGTTCTGCATATCATCTAGCAAAAAAATCGCATAACAAACACACGTCATGTAGCATTATGTAAATTCAAAGTGTCCTGGCTGTCATGTTCAGATCAACTGAAACTGCAACATCAAACGTGTTTTGATTTCCCAAACTGACTAGCCGTGACTAATGCTTTTAAAGCCTATAAACAGTGAATCCAACAGAGAACAGCTAAGAAAGAAAAACATACTTCCATCTGATGCATAAATGTCTAAGTAAACCAGACAGTCTGGAGGATGCCAGTCATAATCGGTATGATACTTTACGAGCGAACGGCAACCAGCTACAAATAAGCGCTTATTTATAGCTGAATCGTGTTAGAAATTATTAAAAATTGAATACAAAGTGTTCATCAAACATTTTGTGCTGGTACCGTGCATGTAGTCTTTAGTAGAGGTCTACTATCTGAAAATGCATTAAACTCACGAATGTCACTTTTCACTGGCGTCAGCCTTTAAGGTTACGTTCAATGCATTGTTACTGACAAAATGATCAAGCAGCAGTGAACCTGCCTTAAACTAAGAGCTTGCGTCAAGGCCAACTTTAAATGCTAGTTCAGATTGTCTCAATGACTGTTTCAAATTTTGTAACAATCTGTCAGATATTAACGATGTTATGCTAACGTATCTGTAGGGGCTGCTAATTTTGGGACACAGTGTATTGCACAGACAACTTTACGACAAATTCGTAACCATGCAGAATGCTGCAGTGCAAATGACACAGGTGCTTACCGGGAGTACTGTCCACATCAGGATTAGTACTGATGAAAGCAGGCATCGTCTGATGAAGACTGTTCTGGAGGGTGTCAACAAGCAGTAGGAATGCATGCTGCACGCACTCGGCTAACACGTTCTGAACATCAGCGCTCAGTGCCGAAGCAACATCCATGTCACAGCTAAAGAAATGCAGCATCTCCGAAGCATTGGCCATCCACACGGCGAGGGCCAGTGCATCCCCATTGCCTCTCTACAATGCACACACAGTGGTGGCATGGCGTAGCGGTAACGTATTTCCTCCCATCAACAAATTTATTCTATGCCGGGCCAGGTTAGTACACGGTGTTTCAAAAAGAAGACCCCGTTTTGTTTTTTCATAATTTACTCAAATAAAGAGCAATTTACTTGAAATTTTTTACCAGTTGTAGCTGAAGAAATACTAATTTGAAATATTTGAACAAAATATAGCAGTTGATTAAATATCTTAAAAGTCCAAGTCGCACGAAAGAAATGATATTGGCTAAATATGTGCAGAATGTAACACTAATTAATAATATGCTAATCAAACGAAATAAAAACATCGCTTTTAAGTAATTTTATCACAAATATGTTGTGCCAGCCGAACGAACGTGCCACAAATACTGACGACGTCACTCACACGATACTTGGTTAACAAACTGACATTTGCGCTTGAAAATACTAAATCCGTTAATTTTCCTTGAAATAATGTTAAATTTATAGTGCAAGTAAATAACATCAGAAATTACGTCATTGTTTATTTGTTAACTACTAGAGGTGTGCGGTTAATAAAATTAATGATGTGCTGGAATATTGTGGTTTTCGGTGGGTTAACTGTTGATGAAAAATTTGGCCTTTTTGAGGCTATTTGGCCATAAATTAAGCTGCATTTGACCTCAAGGCAATAAAGCTAGTTAGCAACTCTCCTGCAGATGATGCCACAGTTTTGAATATGGCCAAAGCTGTGAAAAGAGAAAAGTAAGTACTTTGAACATGATTTTCAGGGTATTAAAATGTACTAGCAACCAGAAAATTAATGAATATTGACAAATAAGCACTTGATTAAGCCAATTAGCGCTTCATAACTTCATAACAGTTACGTAAAATGATGCAGCTTGGACTTTAAGAGCTATATACTACCTTTACACTTTTTTACGTACATTTATTTGTGATGCAGCCAAAAGGCTGCATTACGTCAATACATATATAATATAATATATTACATCAATACATATATAATGCAATATGATACAAATGTCACATAAAATGTCACAAAAATGTCAGATAAAAATGCAGCTGACAATTGGCGATTGCAACATAAAATGCTGGATAAAATGTGACTGAGGCCTACTGGTAATAACTTAAAGAAAATGGAACAGAAGATTTTCTAAATTTTTCAATTCATCCAAAGTGACGTTCGAAAGTTTGTGACCATCGCAACCGAATAACTACATCACTTGTGTTATCCAATCTGCCAATCAACTGTCCAGCGGTTTCAACAAAAATGCATTGGTCTATCGTGCCTTCTCTCTTCAGAGTCGTATAGCTTGGAACTTATTACTGGACAATCTCCACTATCCAATGCAATGCAGCAGTAGCTTTGAGCATGGTTAAATAACTGAACTTGTGTGCAAGATTTAAAACTGCTTAGCATTATATAGATGCTTCATGATGCTGCACCATGTAAAAATTCAACAATGACATCAAAAATAATTATCAAATCCTTACGAACATCATCGTACAAAAAGACGTGCATAAGCCATAGTAAATATGGGTAGGTTTAATTCAGTCTGTCAGAAGATTTTCCACAAAACTGATTACTGCTTTGCAATTCTAAACAAGGTGAGAACTCTTAGAACCAAAACCAATGTAATCTAATCCACTAATCGTTTGAATAAAATTTTTATAAAAAAATACACAGATCTCTGAATGATCCTGGCTAAAACCAAACCTACCTGTGTGAAGGCAAATATGGAACAGTGAAAATGCACTGTGAAACAGATGATTAAAAGAAGCACCTGAATGGTATGGTAAGTCATGTTGGCAACTTTAGCTGCAAAAGCGCCAACGACGTGAGCCCGTTGTCGGTGATCGTTGGCGTGATGTGGAGGTCGAAAGTCATGCATCAGCTTGTATCGGATGGCCATGTAGACAACGTAGGTCGGAGTCAACTTGAACTCGAGTGCGTCGACGTTGATGTCACTCAGAACAAGTCGAACAAAGTCATCCTCCGTATCCTCGCGGTACTCTACCGTTGCCGGCAGCAAATCCACACCCGGACCGGCAGCATGGTCCTCACCTGCATACCTGAAATGAACAGCTTGTCAGATTTAGTCTAACTGCAGTTCACTGTAGGGAATGCAAACCCGGGTTAACAGAGACCAAATATGTGGTACGATACTCTACCGTTGCAAGCTGGTAGCAAATCCACATCCGGACAAAAAGCACGATCTTCAGCAGCATACCTGCCAAATTGCATGTCTGGTGTAATGTAGTTTACAGCTAGTGATAGATCCCAAATTTTGGCCTGTCGAAAAGTTGTCCGAAAATCTTCTTGTTGGAAATCTTTCCTCTGGAAATGCAACAATTAAAGCTAAAGACCACCATTTTCGGGAAATTTAGAGAGAAAGTTGAAATCTGGAGCACTGAATGTCAGAAATTTGCAGTGCCTTGCATACTTTTTAACCGCTGGTGCTGCTGTTTACAACCATACACTTATCCTTGTTAAGACAACTGGTCAGACGACTGCTGAAGCTTCACATTAACTTGAGTTCCATCAGTAAATGCTGATGACAGTGATTAGGTAACCAAACGTGGCACCCTGCCCACAAAATCCCACTTTAGTAGTCCACAAAGAAACCTGGGCATAGGTGAGACAGATGCTTTGAAACGGACCAGTCAAACAAAAAAAAACAAGACATAAAAAACTGTGCCATGTTTAATCATACTCATATATGGATTGCATTCATAACAGCCTAAGCATAACAGCTTCAACAGTAAAGTGGTGCACATTAAACAAACAGATAGGTATTCAGCTATACATACATATTCTGTGGATAGTCTTCTGCCATTGGTGCGCCCATTCGCTTCTGTTACAGCAGCACAATCACATAAACTAATCATGACAACAAATTCATTACACAATACAGTATTAATTATGTTACACCAGATGGCAACGAAAAGTTTCTCAAATGAACAACTACTAATAATTCATAATTAGGTCTTAGGGTCGGTGAGCTGGCATAAACACATAATCCAAATAGCAAATTTATACCACTCCGGCTAACACAACTTGAACAATGACAATTATAATACTCTAACTGTACTTTAGCCATGTAAATTAAAAAAAAAACTACTGTTAAAAACCATGGATGAAGCTTTAAGGCCAAGTTGCACAAAGAATGGCTAAATGTGTGGAATGTAACACTAATTAATAATATGCCGATGAATTAAAATGAAAACATCACTCTGAAGTAATTTTATCATAAATATGTTGCGCCAACTGAATGCACCCAAACATGCCACAAATACTGATGACGTCATCACATAACGCTTGGTTGACAAACTGAAAATACTAAATCCGTCAAATTTTATCAGAATAATGTTAGATTTATAGTAGAAGTAATGATGCATATGTGACATCAGAAATTATGTAACTCATTTGTTCACTACTAGAGGTGTGCAATATGTAAAATTAAAGGTCCATGGCCACGGTCAAACTCACTTGCGCAATTTCTGTAGATTTAAATTAGATATTTAACTTCGCATATATAATATGTCGATTTGAGCTTCATAAATATATGAAATTAATGCGTGAATTCAAATGAAATGCGGCATTACGTTACGTTATGCGAAATATTCTAATCTATCAGTGACGTCAT
>Ga0209671_1008831_pt1 | contig 10556 bp, 6 predicted proteins | sample WorMetHERISLAND2_2_FD_187401 | JGI IMG/M metagenome (GOLD analysis project Ga0209671, IMG submission 187401) | Marine gutless worms symbiont microbial communities from Max Planck institute for Marine Microbiology, Germany - Olavius geniculatus... | ecosystem: Host-associated > Annelida >...
GATCTCCGGTCAAGTCCCAGAGTTGATCAGAGATCAATTTGATCGGCCATCAAATGTGCATGGAAAAACGGGACTTTAGTTTTGTAACACAGAGGCATCTGCAAATGCTTTGTCATAAGTGTAAGGGGGAAAGCAAGCTTTTCAATCATTTTAGGGGAAGTTCTCGTATTAATTTACGATTTACATTGTATAAATTTTGTTTCAAGCTTGCTTTCAAATAGTATAATATTTTAGATCTAGAATGGCCAGAATTTTATGGCAGCTGAGCTTAGTCATAAACCAACTGAGTGGGCTTGCAGTACTCCCTAGACCCCATAGCTAGACTTAGGGAAACACCCTGGGAAAGAAATAGGGGAAGGGAAAAAGAGTGAGTGAGTGGGGAAACTTGCTTCAGTGGCTTCTGAGGGTCAGATGCTCCAATGCATGAATACTTCACCATGGCATTTGTATCGGTATGCTTGAGTACCGGCATCTAATTATTCTACAAGCTGTTTTTAGGCATGCAAATTAGCTGTAGTTGCCACACATCCATCTAATTGGAACATTCTTCCACTCGATAAATTCTAAGCACCCACTTTCTCCGACTACATTTATACTCCATCTCAAACATTTTTAGTCCTCGTCATGCAAGCACACCAAATGCGGTTTAGGTTGTTTATCATCATTAGGTGCTGTGTAAGTTACTTACCTACCTACTTGTCTACTTACTTGCTAAGCTCAGTTTAATATCATGTGTCTACAGTTTCCAGCGTTGTTTTCAACGTACGCAGCACTGCTTGCGTACATGGCAGAGATCCACGCGTCACGATTGTGTCGACTGCCTGATGATCTACTGCGGCATTTAATGGCAGCTGTGGATCATGGACTAACATCGGGCGCCGGGCCGGACATAGCGAAGGCTTGTCTGGAACTGGTAGCTTCACTTGCGGCCCACGTCTGCACCGATCCCACGTTGCATGGCGCCATGGCTTACCACGTTGGTGCACACTTCCTCGAGGTATTGCTGTGTTGCTTTCTTTTCTTTTGGTGTTTTTACAAAACTGTGATTGTGTGTGAGTACCGTGATAGAAATGTTCATATTTGAAATTAAGTTGTGAAGTGAAAATTTTTTTCACTTACATGCTTGCATGAGTGGTGGTGAATATCGTGCTATGTGTATAGGTCTGTGCGATGTTATGTGATGAACTAACAAACATTAGTATAAACTTTTCACAGAGTTTTATGTTTTATGAACATAGCTGTTTTGGCCATTTATTATTTGTTGTATTCCATGGACTGCGTAGTTGGTATGACCCTTGCTGTACAATATTCTAATCAAATGTACATGGAAATATTTAAGTTCTGATAAACCAAACTGGCAGAGATTGCTACTGTTAACTGGATAAAATGGGCAATTAGTACTATGTCACCCTTTAAATCACCTGGAAGGGATGGAATTTTTCCTGTTCTGTTACGGAAAGGAATTAATCACTTGACATATCCACTCCAAAGTATTTACAGAGCATCTTTGCTTCTGGGATATATACCCAATTCATGGTGTGCTGCTCAAGTTGCATTTATCCCCAAACCTGGGAGACTTGATTATACTACAGCTAAGGCGTTTAGACCTATTAGCCTAACTTCATTTCTCTTGAAAAGTATGGAGAAATTGATTGATCGTTACTTACGTAGCGGCCCTTTACATGATCTGCTAATTCACCCTTGGCAGCATGCATTTTAGACAGGAAAATCTACTGAAAGTGCTCTTCACCAATTAGTTGGTAGAATAGAACAAGCACTCGATGCCAATGAATACTCCCTTGGGGTCTTCTTTGATATCGAAAGAGCTTTTGATCATACTCCTACCAGAGCGGTTAGCGAGGCTCTGGCAAGTTGGAAAGTACCAAGATTCTTAAGAACTTGGATTACTGCAAATCTCACCCACCGAACCGTTTAGGTGGTTGCTGGTACTACTAAGATTACCATAATAACCCTATGTGGTCTTCCACAGGGAGGAGCACTCTCACCATTACTTTGGTCGTTGGTTGCTGATAGCTTACTATCGTGGTTAACCAAACAGGGTGTTTTTGCCTAAGGTTATGCAGACGATGGTGTTGTACTTGTCTGTGGCAAGGTTCTCTCGACCATGTCAGAGATTAGGCAACGCATCTTATGGGGCGTTGAGGAATGGTGTAAAAAGAGAGACCTACAGTTTAATCCCATCAAAACGGTCACGATTTTTTTTACCAGGAAATATAAACCTGAATCAGTCAGGCCAGTTACCTTTTATAGTCAACAGTTAACGTTGGCTAATCAGGTTAAATACTTAGGAGTCTTTCTTGACTCCAAGCTTAACTGGAGGGGATTGATCGTATTATTCCAAAGTTTGTGTTTGATAAGAACTACACAACCTTGTAGGCCTACTAGACAGAACTGACTGACAATACAATGGCGTCATCTTAAATAATGAGGTCGTCTGTTTTACAGATGGCTCAAGGTCTGATCACTCAGGCCTGGCTGGTGCTGGAGTGTATGTTCCAATCGATGGGGAAGAACTTGTTTTTCCCCTTGGTCACCACACTATTGTGTTTCAGGCTGAAGTTTATGCACTGTTAATCTGTGCTAAACTTGAAAGTCTTTTGCACAGAAATAACTGTTCTATTGCAATTTGCTCTGACAGTTTGTCAGCCATTAAAGCTGTCTCAGCACACAAGGCCACATCTGGATTAGTTGCTGATGCCATGTCTGCACTAAAGACATTAGCACTTTATAACAGTCTCCATGGAATTGCAGGAAATAAGAAAGCGGATGCGCTTGCTAAACAGGCCTCCGCCTTTTATTCCACTGGTCCTGAACCATCTGTTGGTATCAGTGTATCTACCGTCTACAGCTCTATTAATGAATGGACTGTACATGAACAAAACTGAATGTGGCAAGAACTATCTGGATGCAGGCAGGCTAAGTACTTCTTGCATGGATTTGACTCTTCACGAGCTCGGTATGCTCTTAGACTTTCCAGGAAGGATTTTTGGACCCTAGTTGGTGGCGTGGCATAGTTGGTAACGCGTTTCGGCTGAAACTAAGTTACTCTACGTTGGGCCCGGTTAGTACTGCGATGGGTGACTGCCTGCGGGCAGGTAAACCATCTCGGTGCGAAGCCTGTCAGCTAGGTCGACTCAGCCTTCTACCCTCTGTGGGACGGTAAAATGAGTAGTAACTCATTTACATGGGTTATGGAAGGTGGGGACCTTGGTACAGCTGACTGGGGTTGCCTAGCCGGCTGCTGCGCCAACCTGTATCTGCAGGCTGCACACGGTGGCCGTGCGGCAGGCGGCTCTGGTTAGTGACGAAAGCGCATTAGAGGCGTGTTTGCGACGATGCGCTATACAAATTGACGACCTTTACCTTTACCTAGTTGGTATACTCACTGGTCATGCAGATCTTAATCGACATTTTTTTATTATGGGCGTAAGTCAGGATTCCAAATGCCCTCTCTGTCAAGAAGATGAGGAGACATCTCTACATTTCATTGCCCATTGCAGTGCTTTAATGCTTCTTCGGAAGGATATCCTTGGAGACTGTACTATTTCATTAGACACCTTGAGTAATATCCACTGGTTTCTCCCCTTGAAGTTTGTGAAAGCTTCCAAGAGGTTCTGTCGACCTTGAGGTCTGTCGGGGTTGCGCACTGGGCCCATGAAGTGGCCTCAGCGCTGGGTGGCCGCTTATGTGGTCATCCTCCCTGCAGTTAAAGGTAAAAGGTAAAGGTAAAACCAAACCATAATTTGTGCCATGTTTTCTTGGATTTGTGTACCATCAGAAGTGAGTTGGCTGTTGACAGCATCTTTGGCCCTAAAGCCACCACAAGCAGACACCATAGTCAGAAATGAAAAGTTGTGTAGTTTTTAAAAAAATTGTCATATGAAGCACGCAAACATATGGTAGACACAGACACGCCAGCGTGTCTTTTTCAAACACTTTGTTAACCCTGCACTTTTGCTATTTACTTGTTGATGTCCACTCAAACGTTTTTTCTTCTCATTTTACTAGCACACCAAGTGCGTTTGAGGTTATTAAAGTGCTTATTTGTAATGTATTGGGCCTGCATGTGATGTCGTGTGGACACAGATAATATTACAGATGCTGTTGATGGAGTCGTTTGACATGGATCTGTTAGAGACTGCAAGCAGTGCTTTCTTTGCACTCATCTGCTCACATCAAGTATGTGCTCACTATCCGTCTCTAGTAGTTCTTGTAATAGTGGTAGTTAACTAGAAGGCGCTTGTGAGAGTGCATATCTCCACCAAGTACCTCAAGTGCATTTGTGTGAATTTGCTAGTTAATAAAAAATGATCAGCTAGAATTTTTTTTTCTAATGATATTATGCCAATGGCACTAACTTCGATCTTTAACTGTTTTTATGAGCTGTTTGTACTGTAGAATGTTGTCCAATCTCTGCTGTGGTGCAGATGGGGAAGGAAGGGATTATTGCCCACCCTAAATTTTTGACCATTTGAAAATCTTCTTCTTGTTGGAAGATTTTGTTTCAAACAGGGTTCAGACACCCGGGTACATACCCAAAAAACCCGGTGGGTTTTTTGGGGTAAACCCACTGAAAAAAACCACCTAAAAAACCCACCTCAAAAATATGTCCGCTTTACCTTTTGTTTTGCCAATAATAAAACATTTTACTCAATTTATTGTGGTTGAAGCTTCTAATCTAGACGGCCGGCGCCTCAGATTCGGTGTTCACACCGACTTTGTGCATCTTAATATATAATATGTATAATATAATATATTATATTATTCATAAACCTCCAAAACCCGTTGGTCCAACATACCCCTCAAAACGCAATAAAACGTCCCCCAAATCCACTAAGTTGGGATTTTTAAAAAGTCCAGGTCTTTTTGAAAAAACCCGGGTTTTTTTTAAAAAAGCCCAGTGGGCTGGGCTTTTTTAAAAAAATGGGTTTTTTAAATCCTGGTTTCAAAAGTGCAACATTTGGGGATAAACCCCATTTTGAAATTTTGAGCAATTGCAACCTTTTGCTCTGCCTATTTTTTCAATGTGCGATGTTGCTGGGTGCAGCGTTGTACAAGACTGTGAGATTTGTTATTGTGCAGACACGCTACCAAGAGCTTGTCAGTCAGCTGCTGTCAGCACACGCAAACAGCTGCTATCACGCGAGACTCGGCAGGGCTTTCACGCTGCTCACTGGACCCGTCGGTCAGCTCAACTACACAAGGACACAACGACTTCAGTTCATGCACAACTTGGAACAGTTTCTAGTCGATGTCCGAGGCTTCCTTTGTATTCGCTGACTGCTCTGTCGTCTTATGTGCAAGAAAGCAATCAGTGGTCAAACAAAGAGGGGGGATGTGGGCATTGCATACCCAAACCTGCTGTTTTTAGTCTGTAATTTACGTGAATTTAAATGTATGTTATGCTTTAAGGCTGAAATGCACGCCAAATTCGATTTTCGCTTAGGCTCCACCCTAGACCCAGTAGCTGTATTTTAAGGGTGTACTCTTAAGGGGAAGGGAGGAGGAAGGGGGAACAGAAAGGAAAGGGGAGAAGGAAAGGGAATGGAAGGGAAAGGATGAGAAAGGGATGGAGGAAAAGAGAGGGGAGGAAAAGGAAGGGAAAGTGAAGTTCTGCTCTCTCCATCTTTTTAATCTTGCTTTGACCACTGAAAGCACTGCTGTATCAGGATTTGAAAAGACCAACCACTTGATGGTACAGCGATTAATGTAATTGATAGACAAATTACATCATGTGAGCCTTTTACCATTGGAATCTACAATTACCATCATTCAATTTGAAATTTGTTTTTATTGTCAGTGGCATCGTAGCGAGGGGCAAAGAAGAAGCAATTGCTCCCACTAAATTTTGGGCCGTTAGAAGTATTGCACAACATGTTGTTGTTGGAAAAATTTTTTCTAGAAATGCAAAATGTCTTACTGAACAAATACCGTTTAGTGGCAGAATTTAAATTTGGGCACCCATAATATCGTTTGAAGGAAATTCGCAGTTGTTCCAGAATTCTGTCAGAAATTTGCAATATCTGTCAAAAAATTGCAACTTGTTGCTTTTCCTGCTTTTTAATGCACGACGCTATTGTCTGGAAATAAGCAGAGTTGTTTTGAAAATCTTGCCAAAAAATTATGCACTTAACGACCGATGTAACATTCTGTTTTTTTTTCAGTAGATTTGTCATGTTTTTAGACCGTGTGAGCCTTCATGTTGTCATTGTCTCCGGTTAAGTAGATTTCAACTGCATCAGTTTTTAACATTCAATTTTGGACACTTTTTATGAGCTAATTGTTGAACGTTGTGAGAGCTTTCTGAATTTTTTGTAGAAGGGAAGACCCCCCTTTTGCATGATACCAACTGCTGGCAATGCCACAACTTGTGGAACAATATACATAGCTATTTTAAATCCACTCTATTAGATTTTAATTTGATTTACAACTGATTTATTTTTTAGAGTTAGATTATAGTGTTTTTTGTTTTTTTAAAGAATGATGCTAATATATGAATATGTTGCACCGTTGTCATCAGATCATCTCTTATCAAGTTATCAGCATTAGAAAAGTTTTTGAAAATTGAACTGGTATCTATAAAATAACAATCTGGCGACGCAACCAGTATCTTTGAAAGGATTACAGATACTGTCAAAATTTGAGTTGAGAGAAAATGCCGTACATGAAATTGACGGACGTAAAAACGACGGACCAAATGTCCAGGCATGAAATTGACGGACGTGAAATTGGCGGACAAGATATATATCGTTTGGAAATAAAGAATAAAGAATATAATAAATTTCATCGTTCTGTTGGGCTGTTTGCACACAAAAGGAATATGAAACAATGTGGCAAGTTATTTATACTTCATTTTACGTGTGCGTGTTTACGATCTGTTCCCAGAAGTCATCGTCCCTATAATAAGTGAACAGAGCCTAGGCCTAATTGGCGTGGAATTTGTGTCGCACAACGAACTTGATTAAAAATATTCTTACTAAACAGTACTGTACTCATCTACATACTCTGCGTGCGTTTTTCTTCTGACTTCGGCAACGATGAAAGACGGCGATCGTCGTTATAGAGTCGAATAGTTTTGACTTTACACAAGCCGGTTAATTACGTCAATTGACCGTTGATCTTGAGCATTTTTACATTCGAGAAGAAAACGGCTGCGCCCTCCGCCCTCTTAAAAAATCAAGCGGCAAAAATAAGGCCAGGCAGTTACAATGACTGACAACCGCGATCACAATCAGTATCTGATACTTGGGCTCATTTTGGTTTTATTGGTAAAAAACATTTGCCGTGAAACTTCAGTGCTAGGCCCTGTTTTCTTTTTACAACCGCCAGATAACATTTCCGCGTGATCGTTCAGGCTTACTACAACTACAGCAGGTCCCGTTCAGATTTTGAGCTCGCCATCTTTGATTTTCCTGTATTTGCACACACTTTGCAGCCGAAAAACATAAAAATGACAGTCGTGTCGTACTTAAGTAACGGTCGAGCTTATGGCACGTTGTCGTCTGTCCGTCGTCTTCGACCGTCTCTCACGGATGTATTGTGACTAAACGGTGCGAGATAGGGCCTGGGTTACTATTGATCACTAATAGGTAGTCGCATATTGGCTTTCAAATAACATTAAAATCGTTGACCTTGGATGACGAAGTGTCATAACACACTGTGGCATGCCAATAGTGTGGTAATGTGGCTAAACGTTAAGTCGAGGGGGTCGTCGATGGTACCATGGGATAAGGCGCTGGCGACTTCCTTTAGGCTGTCAGTAGTAACCATGTCTTCATCTGCAGCGGTTTGGCCCCAGTTTTCAATGAAAAGTTTCAAGCTATAAGTGGCCCTATCTCGGAAACGGTGAGAGATAGGGCCAAGGTGATTTAATCACTAATAAGAAGTGGCATAGACCTACGAGGATTGATCAATAAGTAATGAGAATCAATTTGTTAGACTCAATTTTTTACAATCTATATACCTGTAAAAAGTACATTTTCTTCAAACACATGGGTTTGGTGCAGATGTGACGTCATTGTAATTTATGACGTCACACCGAGTTAAACAAACGATTTGGAGTGTTAACGCGAACAGCGTAGAATTAGGCTCGTTGTTGCACGACAATTCTCCAGTCTGCAGCCGAATTTAACAATGTGGTGCCCTGAAGCATCTGATTTTCTGAAAGCCCTAACAAATACGTTTACGAATTTCTCATTCGCACTTTCGAATATACGATAGCCTTAATCTGCGTTGGCCGTAAATAAGAGCGCTATAGCTAATTGTGACGTCGCGTCAAAATTTAATTAACGTTACCAGTTAAATTTTATCGAAAAGTTAACAATTAGGCCTATAACATTGTTGTGTTGACGAAGAGATTAGCAACATTCTTAACTTGTTGCCCGAAGGCACTCAATGTGCGGGGGCCGGAGAGCAAGCCCCACGCGCCTTGTCATAAAACCAGTACTGCTGCAGTCCAAACCACAAGTCGATGATTGCCCAACAAAATGTTGGCAACTCTGCCTAATTCGTACAAGTATTTAGATCCAGGGGCGTCCATCCCCCGTCAGCGCCAGGAGGCAACCTTCCCCCAACTCTGGTGCCCTCCCCTTAATTTTTTCGTCCTTTCCGTTCTTTCTCTTTTCGTTGCCCTTCCCCCTTTTTGTTTCTCAGTGGCGTAGCCAGAAACGTGTATTGGGGACCTCGTCTCATTTTTCTCCCTTTTAATTCCTCTATCTTTTCCTTTTTTGTTTTTTGTCTTCTTTTTCCTCCCATGTTTTCTTCTCCCCCCTTTTTTCCTTAGAAGTAAGACCCCTGAAATACAGCTAATGTGTCTGGGGGTCTGAAGCGTAGCCCCAGGCGAAATCGAATCTGGTGCATTTTAACTTTAAAAGACGAGATCTGGTGGCAATAATTTTTATTATTTTCCAGAGAATAAACTGACCGATTTGGCAAATTTAGTGCAGTTTAAAGCATAAATGAAAAAACGTGTTTTCATCTTTTTTATTTGTTATTTAAGTGTTATTTATTTGTTATAGATGTAGGCCAATTGACTTAGTCGGGACGAGATATCGCATATCAAGCCTTCGTTCTCGTCCGTATGTGCCGCGAAACTGTGTAAGTTACCTCGAACCTGTGAATTTGAAGCTGCACACAGAAGGCGCTGCAGTATTGGCTGTCCATTGGCCAGAGTGGTAAACGCTGCGTTTGGCTGGACGCTGGACCGCTTTCCTAATATTAGACGAAGCCAATTGAGCGGTGATAGTTGATAGTGAAGGCCGTGTTCGTATAGATGATCTATGAAGGCGCTGTTCAAGTCGACTTTCTTTAATATATAGTGGTAAATTACAAAGGAGAAACTGGCGAAAGTTTGTCACATAAGCCGGAATCGTGACATCATTATCGCATTCTGAGACACACGAACACTGTACATCAGTACTGTATTTGCGTTATTATTTAGTCGTCAAGCGTCGCGTGATCGTAGCTGATGGAGCGTTTGAACATTTTTCGACAGGTACAGCTATAGACAAAAGTGACAGAGATAGGCCTATAGAGACATTCACATTATGTCGTCGACTTAGTTTGCCAGCTACGGTGCGCCGGTGTAATTCTTGCCAGAAGCGGTTGTCAGACGGCGAACTAAAATGGATTTAGATAGGAAGAAACAGCAAACTCTAAGACGAAAGAAGAAGAGAATTAAAAAGGTGAGGTAATTCAGTGTTTTGCTGTGGCCCATATCAGTCGTGTTCAATTAAATTGTACATGATTATTGTTCGCTAGGCCAGGGCTTGTAGGCCTAATACTTAAATTCAAATGATAATAGAACTTAAGGCATGTATATACAGAACAATATCTAGCATGCAACTGACGATAGAAATTAATTATTCTGCACACAGTAAGATGAGTAACATTTAGGCAACAAAAATAAACGAAACTTAGAGCGAGGTGGCCAAAACTAAGGACACATGCGTCAAGTTTCTTTTTAATATTGCTTGCCAAAATTTATTAAAATCGGCCAATGTTTCACGGAGCTATTCAAAAAATAAAACTGGCATGTTTTTATGGACTGCAATGTCGAGGGTAATACTTTTTTGCACAGTTCAATTTCCAGCAACAATAACAAAGAATATTTAACTGCTGTATTCAAATATTGACTTTAGTCACGTAAGAAATTTCTTTCGGAACATTTTGCTGAAAACCACATGATTCTGTGACATACGGTTGCAAAATTATGGTGTCATTAACTTTGTGCGGTTTTTTTGGACCACCCTGTATTATCCTAGCAGTTGGGCTCATCAGTTGAGTATAATTTTGTCAGTTCAAGTGTGTTATAGAACATGCAAGGTGATTACAGTGGAGAAGTGTTAGATTTATTGGTCTGCTAATGACTGTTATATACATTCACTCTGTAAACTGCATGAAATTTGGTCAACTGATTCTCAGGAAAGTGATTCAAATTGTTGCCACGAGATGTCACATTTTAAGGCTGAAAATGCACCAAATTCGATTTCGGCTGCGGCTCCGCCCCAGACCCCGCTGGGGGAGCTTACAGCGCT
>Ga0209671_1008832_pt1 | contig 10556 bp, 10 predicted proteins | sample WorMetHERISLAND2_2_FD_187401 | JGI IMG/M metagenome (GOLD analysis project Ga0209671, IMG submission 187401) | Marine gutless worms symbiont microbial communities from Max Planck institute for Marine Microbiology, Germany - Olavius geniculatus... | ecosystem: Host-associated > Annelida >...
CTGTTGCAATGCCCACACACTGAATAATTCACAGAATTTAAATCTGGACTTTTTGGCAGTGAGTTTTTGAGTTCAGTGAACTCGGGCACATGGGAGTGCAGGCAAATGCCTAATTTCAGGGGTAATGAAGATTGAGGCAAATTCGGCAAAGAATATTTAAATGATTTGCTATGCAAGTTCAGCCCTTTTTGTCTACAACATTCCAAAACTTTTGACATATTACACGCCTTTCTACGGGTAACCATCGCTGAGTTATCAACTCTTAAACAAGTCCGGGTTTTTTTGGCCCACCCTGTAGATTAATTTTTGTGTCAACGCACTTAAGACTAAAGTGTTGAATGTGCGTTAGCCTATTGTGTGTAATTTATGATGAACGATTTTAGTAGATAGGCGGTGTTTTTTATCTGTACATATCTGTCTTTTCTCGCTGTCCGTTTTTGTCTTTATGGCGAGTAAACGTGTTTATTAACAGTTTACAAGAAGATCCAATATCCGGACTGCGGCGTTCGTGAACAGCTGGCTCAACAGCTTCACCTGACCGAGACCAGGATACAGGTCAGGCCAAAAAATCTATGTTTTCTGTTGCGGCCGGAAAAAAACTAAAGACGAGGGTCAGCAAATTTTTTATTAATTATTTTTTTATATCATAACATGTCTTGTGCTATTACCCAACAACTCATATAAACAAACTGACACACTAAAGAGTATGCTCATCAGAATTTAAGAAAAGTTACGGCAACATTTCAGATTAGATGTAGGCCTAAAAGTATTTTGCAGTAGGCCTAAAACTGGGAAAACATGCTAAAACTGCATTGATATTTTTGAAGGTCTAATAAAAATTGCAGGGACTCAGGTTTGTTCTAGGGACAGATGGAAACCCGAATCACAGGTTTTTCAAGGTTTCAGCAAATTCAGCACTGACTCGCAGTTTCTGTTGACTGACGAAGTCTGCTGATCATTTGTCACGAGCGTGGATTGTTACCGAACACGGGGACGACTGCGGTTTTATCCTAATGTTTGACGTTGAAAAACAAAATCGCAAAACATCACCAGAAGGGACAAAAGTGTTATTGTTTGCTTGTCAAAAAATTCAACTTCCTGTTCCTACTTTTTAACTCGTGGCGCCGCTGGTTGTTTCGTCATTATGCGTCATGTGGCATCGCCATCCAATCCGTGCGAGACACTGCAACATATGCATTCGAGCCTCGAACCACGGCGCCGCGATCGAGTCTACTGCGATTAAGACATCTGGTGTACTTCATCTTTATTTTATGTTCAGCTCGCACTCGTATTGCTTTCATGACTGACGTGGCATCGCATACACACTAATTGCCCATTCTAGATTATCGTTTAATTTCTTAATTTAACATGTGCATGATGGGGTCGTTGCTCGCATTCTTTTTGAGTCGCATTTTTGACTGACCGATGCTTTCGTGATACGAGAAATTTACTATAGACGGTCAACCAAAACAACAGCGAGGTTCAGCGTGTTCGCTCTTGTTTGTAGCCTGTATATTTTCTTGGCACATAAACTGTCTAATGTCCATAGGCCAACAACATTTTGCGTGCAATCTTTATTCATTAGGCTACTTGTAAATTACTTATGTGTAGTTTTTTTGCGTTGTTTTATAATCGCCAGATTTGGTTTTCGAATCGGCGGGCGAAAAGCCGGCGAGAACGAAAGTCAGATTTTAGCGAAGGAACTACGAATGTCGTTGTCAGCAGCAACTCTCCAGCTCTCCCTGTCACTGCGTCGCTTGACGGTTTTCCGTACACGTAAGCTTATGCTATCTTCTGCCGAGTCGTTTTTTTTTGTGTATCTGCAACTTCATGGTGGCATTATGGCAGATAAAGGGGACAAAATTTTGCCCACCCTAAATTTTTGGCTGTCGGAATAACGTGGCGGAAAATCTTTTGTTTCAAATTTTTTTTCAAAAAAGTGCTAAATTTGTGGGGTGGGGCGAAAACCCTAATTTTTAAGGGAAATTTGAGGGCAAAATTGGCATTTTGTGCATGCATAATCTTTTTCGGTAATTTGCATATTTCTGCTGGAATTATGTCGGAAATTTGCAGTGTCCGTCCGAAAAAAATGTAATTTTCTGTCCTGCTTACTTTTTTCTATTACACGACGCCACTGCGTAACGTCGCGGGCTTGGTCCAAACATTCGACAATTTCATAAACGTTTTTTTCTGGAAAGCTCGATCATCAGAGTCACGTTAGTTGAATATTATACCCCGTTTACACGATCGAGCAAACATCGAGCTGGCTCGTCCAGCTAACGTGTAGCCAGCTCGTCGAGCCAGCTTGATCACGTAAACGGGGTATTATTGATGCCGGGTTGTGTTTAGCAGCCGACAGCAGTCGTCAATGTCGACACCGGTGGATGGTTGTGCTGCGTTCAAGCAACCTACGCACGGATTTCAACCCTACTGGCGTATGTAGGCTACGCACAATTTTGTTAGCGATGTCATGGTTACGACTGACAGTTTGAGTACATTACATGCTAGGCCTAGCTTTTCCACGCGCGACAGCATGTCATGCTTCGTGCGTCTTAGCCATCGTCGAGGAGTCTGTCTGTCTGTCATGCAGTTCTGACGAGCTTTTTAGGACTATCAATATCGTTGACTTTGAACGAGCATGAACCCCCCAAATAAGGGGTTTTAGTAATTTTTTTGATTTCGGGTTGCAGCACACATTTTTCAGAGTGAATTGCGCCGAAATAACTGGTGATAAACCAAGACAACCAGCACATCAAATTTTCAGCATTATACCCCGTTTACACGATCAAGCAGACATCGAGCAAATATGAAGCATGCATAAAGCATAGCAAACATCGAGCAAACGTCGAGCAGACATTTAGCAAGCATCAAGCAAATATCTAGCTGGCTCGTCAGCTAACATATAGCCAGCTCGTCGAGCCAACTTGATCGTGTAAACGGGGTACTAAACGTAGATTTTAGCAGTCCAAGTAGCAACCGCCTAGCTTCAAGGAGACCTGCTCACGCGGGCGTCAGAGGGATATCCGTCTGAAAAGTGGTTATTTTCACGCTATATTGGCTCGTCACGCATGAAAAAGGTTGGAAATAGGTACAGGCATGCTGCTTAGCACAAGAAGCACTAGTTACGAGCCTTTTAGTAGTGTTTACATCGATGACCTTAAACCTCCAAAATTGGGGGTTGTGATTTTTTTTGCGATTTTTGGCTGCGACGCACACTTTGAGAGTGAACTGCCCGAAATAGACATAGACCAAACAATCTGCGAACAAATACTGCTAAGCTTGTCGCGCGTCTCATGAGCTTTTCTTAAATTACTTCTTTTTCTTGCGTCGCTATTTGTTGTAGAGTCTTTTTCGTGAACGATTGGATAGGAGGCCTAAATATATCAAAAAGTGACTAGCATATCCTGTTGTTGGTTAACTGTTATCTTTTGAGTTTTGACAACAAGAAAAAAACAGGAACGAGAAAGTAAACGATTGGATATTGTAGGCCTATCGTGTGTAGTATATAATATCTTTGGAATAATTGCAGATACGCATAACGTTGCAGCCTATGAATCTTGCTACCAGCATCAACTGATGACGCACAATCGGTTCTACTGGCCGTCCAACTGCTCTTACAACTACAATGGCTCGCTCGGTATTATAATACGCCTACTGCTTAACTGTATCTATAATGGCCGATGGGCCATGTATTGTGGCTAAACCGTATGTCGCAAGTGGTCGGCTACCGTTGGATATGGCGATGACGAGTTCCCATAATATTATGCGGTCAATAGTAACCATGTTACACATCTGCAGTGGTTTGGCCACAGTTTTGAATGCAAAGTTGCTGCCTACAGCAAATCACCCACGTGCGCCGAATTACCGTATCGTATCTTAGCGTTGATTGTAGCATTCAACATCTAGCACCACAGGGCGTCATCATAGCGTGTACGGGACTGTAATATACTCACTCTAGGAAATCGCGTTCTTTCCGTGACGTCACGGAAGTCAGACGCTGGCCTTCGGTTATAGGCGGTACGGTCGGCCCACCCTGGCGACAGTTGGGCTTTTTGTCGTATTTCCTATGATCCCTAGTCTGCGAGGTTAACTATCAGTTAGGGTGTTACCGTTTTCATGCTGTCATAAAACAGTCAAACGCAGCTGAATTCGATGCTGGCTGTGTTGTGTTGAGGTATATTGTCGAGTTGGATGGCGATGCCTGCTACACACGAGATATACGGCGGACCAATTGCACAGTTCTGTAGTGACCAACAGATAGCTTCCAACCACGCACTCAACCCGTACGTGCAAGAGGCAGCGCACTGCAGCTGGTCGTCACCGCACGTTCAATGACAACACAACCAAACGTTTGAGTACCATTTTCGACAACGTTACAGCGTCGTCGTCTTATGACACGTCTCGTTACGTTACCCCGGCAGGACTGAATGCAGGCCATCACTCGGAGTTGCTGCAGGGCTGCCGACATAAAGAATAACGCACTTGCCATTAGGAGACAAACGACAGGGGCGACCGTTCCATTGACACGCGGTAGCAGGATGTTGCCTGGAAAAAGTTAAGTGAGAACGAAAAAATAGCAAACTGGAGATTTGTTGTCACGAGATGCGTTCTGAGAGTGGTGAACATGGTTCCTACGACTCTGCAAAATTCATTTTCCCTGACTTTTCCTGACATTCCAGGAGAAAATGAATCGTTTTCCCTGACTAATTTGTTCACGCAAAATACCAGTGTCGGTTTTCAATCGCTTGCAATCACACTAGAAACAAGGGCGGCAGAACGACTTTAAAAGTGGAGGTACAAATTTTTTTATGCATCTTTGTCAACTTTTGCACCCTGGTAGGCCTACTTTGAGCCCTGACTTCCCCCGACCGTAAAAACCATGGGTAAATGCATCGTAATGCGTTTGTGGTTGGAGCACCACCCTGCACCCCAAAGGAGGAGTTTAAAGCGCTACTCAAGGCCCTCTATAGCTCCCATCGCCCTGTTTGCCAAGGTCGTTTAAACGACGGCTTTCGTGCGAAAATCGGTTGTGATCAGGTCAAACAAGTCGATTTATAGATACGGTTTGTGTTTGCACATATTCGTTTGTCTGTCGATGGGCCCTATGTGGACAGGTAAGCTCGAGAGTCTAGATTTGGCGGGGTTGGCGCAATTTCGGGAAAGGTTGCTTCCTGGCGCTGAGGGAGATGAACGCCCCATGCAAACGGGTCACGCATACATGCAGCAGTAGCAGAAACATCATAGTTGTGTATAAAAACCCGTTTACACGATCAAGCAAACATCAAACAAATGTATTCAAAATACACGTCCACGACGTGTGCTCTAACTGCTCGATGTTTGCTTGATCGTGAAAACGGGGTATAACGCGTCATTGGATGCGGCATTTATTACGAGAGTGCACTAATGACGTACATGTAGCAAACACTATGTGATCACTGCTTGTAGTTACAGATGACCTTCAGATGACATCAAACATTACGCTAGAGTGATAAGTTATAAGTAAGTGAATTATAGGCGACGTATTCCACCCAAAACTCTGGGGATGTTCCTGAAAATGTTTGTTTGTTATTATCGTTATTAATGCATATTTCATAAACATTTCACAAGGTAGTCTAGAGACGCATTTACGACGTGGTGGTATGTGTAATAATCATATTATTGCAAATTGTCCACAGAATGTGTCAGTGTAAAAAAATTTGAAAATCGGTCAATATTTGGTAAAGATATGGACAAAAGTAAAGTGCCATGTTTTTATGTCCCACGGTGTATAATACTGCGGTCACGATACTACAAGTTCACCAACTTTAAAGAGATGGACGGACATACAGCCAACTTACAATAGCAATACTGCGTTACGTGTACTGTATAAACGGCATAAAAGATTAAAATGTCAACAACAGCCGTTGCAGTACTGGCATAGACTGTTGTGACGTAGCAACTTTATGTTCAATACCTCTCTCACAGGATAAAGGCAACTTCAAAACTGACTTCAGTGGGCCTAACTCGCACCTGAATAAACTTGACTACTGCCACCATCTTAGCAGCTGAACAAAGTACGAATATACGAGGGGCACTGAAAACTTTCATAGCCTGACACAGTTAACTAGAAATGATATGCAAAGACCAAGAAAACGAGAAATTTTTCTACAATGGAAAACAAAGTTTTGTGAAATGCTGGATCAGGTACATATCAGTTGCAGAAGACTACGATGATAAGTAACAAAAAATGATTTAAATATGAACATTACATGAACAGCTTTAAAATTATTCTTAGCATTATTTTTTTTACGTTTTTCCCTTTTTTGATTGTACAATGTACATTATGTATTTGTTGTCTACTACTGTCTACCAGTTATGGTGAAATCAAGATTTTCAATATCTTCAAGCTAACTGCGTCAAACTACAAACTTTCTGAATAACCTTCATAGATATATTATTTAAAGTGAACCTCTTATGCTATATACCAAAGAATGAAGCAGATTTAAAAGAAAATGCAACAATGTCAAGCACGATAGTAGCTCAGCATGTTGGAGTGAATAGCCTACTTACTGAATGTTGTTTGCTACACTTCCAGTCAAAGATCTTTTGGTTATGAACAAGGCAAGACATGTACATTTGTTAATAGCACCTTACGTCACCTTACCTTACCTTTGGGGTGGACAGCTTATGCACCTGTCCAGCGCTGAGGCCATATCAGTTCGGCCCTATGCGCAGCTTGTTATTAGCAATTACTGACGCTTATCATTAATCTATCGAAATGCAGAAAACGGAACACTGATAACGTACACTTAATTAACAATTTAGTTTCAGTAATTATAGCCAGCAGTATTACTAAGGCACTCTGCTGCATGCTACACATAACAAACTATTCTGCACTGCATTATAACAAGGCAACCATGCACTCTCCAGGCATGTGGAATTCTGTGACACTTCCCAGACTCATAGCAATGGTCAACCCTTGTTGCAGCCAGCAACCCATGGCTATACTATGTACACTTCGTCCCAAAATTAGTGGCCCCCCTACAGATAAGTTTGTGTAAAATCGTTAGTACCTGACAGATTTTTACAAAATTTGAAACGGTCATAGGAACAATCATTCTAAACTAGCATTTAAAATTTGAGCTTAAAGTGGCCATTTTTCTCGACGCAAGCTCTTAGTTTAAGGTGGGTACACCGCTGCTTGATCCCTTTGTCAATAACAACGTACTGAATGTAAGCGTAATGTAAACAAACACTGATGTCATAATGACGTTACACTGAGCACACATAGCAAAGTGTGAACATCATAATGAGTGTGACCGTAAGTAATGTCGAGATAATGCAGTGTACAATATTTTGTCTAAATCCATAAACTACAAACTGAATTAGGCACGTTTGAAGCAGAGGGGGGGTGCTAATTTTGGGACACGGTGTAATATAGTACAGTTCACCATAGTAATACAATAATACAATAACACAATGCAATCGACCAAAACTGTACCATCATAAAAAATCACTCAGCTATTGAACATTAGTGTTCCTCAAATGTACAATTAACAGTGGTGTTCCATGGTTTTTTTCGTGAAAATTTGCTGGTAGTCAGTCAAAATTCTCTTACCTTTCCGTATTTCCGAGACCAGTCAGTGGTAATCGCATTAGAAACGCTACATAAATACACTGTAAGCTGCAGCTGAATGGAATCAAAACTCATTTACACCGCACCACGGCAGGTGTGTGCACCAAGTTAAAAATCAGAGTGACACAACACCAAACGTGAAAAGCATGCAATACATCTGAACAATCAGTTCAGTGATTTATAACAGTTCATGCAAGTTGTTAACTCCCACACTGAGATAGGCCTAGATCGTACATCAGAAAGCATATAGCTAATGCAAGCATAAACAACAACAAATTGCCTAATGAAAAGCTACAGAGTATTTCAAGAGTGCAAGCCTTCTTTGATGCTGATCAAAATGGCAGTTGTTATTCCATTTAACATAGCCTTCCCTAAGCAGATTCGTCTTCTGCAATTCTCTCTATAACAGCATGACTTCCTACAAACTAACAGCACATATGCATGTCTCCTTTTAAACATCAGCAGGAAGGTAAAAATGAATGATCCCAGTCACCTTACGATGTACTACATTATTTCTTTTCCCAAATCATTTCCTCGCGAGAAATTTTACGAAGACAGATCCACACTCCATGGGTGAAATGAAAACTGATCATACAGACAAACAAAACAACTAAAAACAAAAGTGTGATCTCCTACGCAGCAGTGATAACTATTCACATAACCACTACTTCATAAAGAAAATTTTTGCTATCAGACTTTGGCACTTTCACAGTAACTATCAGCACTGAAACCAAACAAATCCGTTCAAAGTTTAATCACAAACATTAGGTAATCAAAAAGTAAACAGTCGGTCGAAACAAAGTACCCATGGTACACTACTTGCTTAGATGCAACTTCTACACCAATATTTAGTTTGTACATTTTTCTTTTCTTTTCGAAATGGGATTTAAAATTCCGAAGGATATTGTCATGGACAAAGTTTGTCGGAAAGCACAGTAAATCCTGCGATATTGCAGAAAATCACAAAAACTGAACAACAAAATTGCCATGCTAGGACAAATATATATCTGGCAAACATACACACCACAATATACATCGGCAAATTTGCAGAAATGCAAAAACGAAATGTGGCAATGATAAAACCATGTGGCACAAGCGACACTATGTTTCATAAGACATGAAGCTGCTGTATACACACTAGCATATATGATTAATAAACATCAACCTACCACCATTGTTTGTCCTCATTTACATGCACGTTGCCTAAATTACACTACGTAAAAAAAGTGCAAATTCAAAAATATACAGCATGACAACTCTTACCAACATTTTGATAATATTTAAAACCGTAACGATGAAGCACAAAAGTTGCTTCAAAAGGCCACACAAATTAACGAATCACCTTGAATAATTAGCGATGTTAGCAAGAAAAGCCAGTAAATGTAGTTAGAATGCAAGAAATAAGTGAGTAAACTGGCTACGATTGTCTTCATAAATGTAAAGTTCACAGGATCATACTGCCAGCACTTACCATCTGAATGCCACCGAGGAATGTCAAAATATACGAAACAAGCTATTACTAACTATCAACTTAATGCTAACACAATAACTAACCAGTAACAGTAGACAGAGCAATGTGTAATGCGAGGTATAGCTAGAGCATAAGATACTGTTTCTTCTGGCCTAAAAGGGGCATTCATTACAATTTCGGCTGAAGGAACTCCCAGTGTCATTTTAAGGTTAGCAGATATACCTTGTAACAACAACATGGAACCAAAATGCATTCCAGGCAACTCCAGGCATAACACTGTTTCAATACACTCAAGTTAAACATAGCTCACCATTGCAGTAACAAATAAAACAACAAGCAATCTAATATAATGAAACAACACACCTGATAGTTCAAATAAATATGACAAAAGTTCAAATCCACTGTAGTTCGAATATAGACAGTGTTTCATAAAAAGGCGCCCTTTTTCTTTCTTTCTTAATTCAGTCAAATGATGGTCAATTCACACGAATTTTTTAACAGATGTACCTGAAGAAATACTAATTCAAAATATTTGGACAAAATATGGCTGTTAGTTAAATATTCTTTGCTAGTCGAGATGTAATGCTGACATCATAATGTGTCGTGAGTACAAGCTTGCCTGTCTCAACTGGTTCTGTCTTCAATGGTAAACTTTATCTGGTTCACTGATGAAAAATGTTAATCGTATCAGCATTGACCAATACTGGGGTATAAAATTAGGCATCTTGCGGTCCAAAAAACTGGACATCTTGCAAGCGATGCGTGCTAGTGCACTGTCTTGTTGGAAGGTGCAAAGGTTAAACTGTCCCCACAAGTGTATGAAAGTGATCATTTTGAGTGTTTTTTGTGGCTACAATGGTAAAACTTCAACAGTTAGTCATCAATGAGCCAGATAAACAGAGTGGTCACTCTTTAGTCATGATCAAATACCCTGACTTTTCCAGACATTTTAAGGGAACATAAGACAGAGTATTGCCCCTTGCAACAGTAGTGATATAAAAATGCACTTAATTCTCTCTGCAACACTCATATATACTGACATATCTATGACAACTACATTCTCCCATATACTCCAATGGGATAATATAAGTATGTATACAAAAGTATAACTGATCCATAGTGTTATGTAGCCCTTAATAGGCTATTAATTGTATATCTTGTATACTTTGGCAGGAAAGGTAAAGTCTAGGGCTGGTAACGATTAAATTTTTTTTAATAGTTAACTTTTTGAAATTTAACGATTAATTAATCGTTAATTTTAGTTAAAATTCAGTCATTGAAAATGCGTTGTTTAAGCCATAATATCAATAAAAAAGTCACTGTAGAGTTACATGCACTGAAAGTGTTAATGAATTAAGAACCTTTTAGGTTTTCAATGTTAATGACACCAGTCCCAGAGACAAACAAGCATGTTCACGGTTGATGGATCCAGCGACGAACGTCTCTTGTTGACGATGTATCCGGCAGAAC
>Ga0209671_1008833_pt1 | contig 10554 bp, 3 predicted proteins | sample WorMetHERISLAND2_2_FD_187401 | JGI IMG/M metagenome (GOLD analysis project Ga0209671, IMG submission 187401) | Marine gutless worms symbiont microbial communities from Max Planck institute for Marine Microbiology, Germany - Olavius geniculatus... | ecosystem: Host-associated > Annelida >...
GCTGTGAAGCCGTAAATAACAACTGTGAGGCCGTAAGTAGACGGCTGTGAAGCCGTAGTCGGCTGTAAAGCCGAAACCAGCACAAAAGCGCTGGTAACGTGTAGTAAATGTTCTCACGGATTTGGTCAGCTCTTAGTACGCTCCTATCCTCCAGATTGTAGAAATCTTTCGGGTCATTGGAGCAAAGCCCCACCACCACGTCAAGGTGGCTGACCTCGGTTGGGTTGTCAGTCTGTCTGTTTCATAGCTTTTTTTGACTCAACAGAAAGGCGTACAAGAATCAGGGCAGTAATAACTGGCATATATGTTATTATTTCAACCAGACATCAAAGCCGTTGATTCTCTGATGCAACTTTGAATGATTCTGTGTATTTGTGTTGCTGCTGCTGTCACTAGGTGGCAGCTCGCGGACTTGACATCTGCAACGTGAAACATGTCATTAACTTTGATCTTCCTGGCACCATCGAGGAATACGTTCATCGCATCGGCCGTACTGGTCGTGTCGGCAATCTCGGTTAGCAAATCTCTGTGGATAGTAAACAGTTTCGTAGCTGTTTAAAGGTCCGTGGACGCCAAAATTAACATATACACTTTATCCATTTTCCTGAAAGTGCAGAATTTTCTGATAACTTTGACAGTAATATCGGCACCCAGTGTTCTGTCAACACGAAAAAATTTACCTTTGAAGTCGACGATCTACGAAAACGACGTAGAAAACGCGCCACCATGATGGTCTGCTGTGTGGTCATGAGTTTAGCCTATAGACGTCATGAATATTAATGGCCTAGCCTAGAATGATGACGTCGTTGGCTAGGCCATTAATATTCATGATTTATATGGGCTAGGGTCGTGATGTCACCGCAGGCACTGGTAGATTAGAATAATTCGCATAACGTAACGTAATGCCGCATTTCGTTTGAATTTACGCATTAATTTCATATATTTATGAAGCTCAAATCGACATATTATATATGCGAGGTTAAATGTCTAATTTAAATCAACAGAAATTGCGCGAGTGAGTTTGACCATGGCGATGGACCTTTAACTGATTACTGTAGTGATGCTCCTGTGCTGTAACGTCCAGCATCGTTGAGGACTATGTTTAATCACACTGGTCGCATCTGCAATCTCGTTTAGTCTCACTTGTCTTTCTCTACCACTGTTGAAAGGTTTCATGAACTGAGTGAGTGAGTTTGTACACTGTGTTCAGAAAAAAAACCCAGTCATGTTTCCTTTTATATCTCCGTGGAAAATGCTTAGATCTTCACAAAATTTTCAGGGAATATCTAGTAGGGAACATCTATTCCACCAGTAGAAGTTAGATATTCGTTGCTACTGGTGACGTCATGATGACGTCATATTTCCGTGTTTGTAAATTGTGGGTTTTACCATTGAAGACTGGCCTTTCATGAAACATATCAATTGGTCGTTGTGTTAACTGAACCCAAAATATGCTAATCCATCACGCAATTTTCTATTGTGAACTGTTTTCGTGCAGTGTGGCCACAGGGCCTTGAAAGTCCTTGAAAGTTCTTGAAAAAAATGCTCATTTTTCCAGGGCCTGGAAAGTCCTTGAAAATGGAATAGGTCCTTGAAAGTTTTGGAATTTGATGTAAAAGGTCCTTGAAAGTCCTTGAATCTAAGTACAGTAATCACTAATATTTAGCATTAAAATTTTGCACTTAATTCGTACATCAAAAATATCCAGTACACAGCATTTTACTTACTAAGTTGCTGGATTACTTAGTGTTACTTACTTTGTGACTTGTGGAAATCCGCCAAAGTGGATTAGCAAGCATCATCTGCTGTGTAAGGTTAGAATTTTTATTTTTTTTATGCTGCGCAATGGTTTTCTTTTGATGCCAAAACATTGCATACTCTCTAAAATTGTCATAACTAAAACCTCTGTAACTTGGCAGAAACATCGACAGAATAGGTCTGGAAAAATGAGTTTAAGGTCCTTGAAAAGTCCTTGAATTTTTTTTCTTCCCAAACTGTGGCCACCCTGTTCGTGGTTTATTTTCTTGGCTGAGTGCGAGATCTCAACTTTGTTGATGTTGGCATCCTTATGCACACTGCGTGGATGACCACTTGCCCGCCATCAGTCGAACAACTTGATACTGCCAGTCGTGTAAATTTTTTTATTTAGAAGTTTCATTCCATCAATATTCAGTTATCTGTCCATTGTCAAATGTCTGTCTTCAACAGTAAAACCCAAAATTTACAAATGCGGAAATATGACGTCGTCAGTAGCAAAGAATATCTAACTTATTCACCAATGGAGTGCTTGTTTTCTTTTAAACATTTCCTAAAAATTTTGTGGAAATCTGAACATTTTCCATGGAGATATACAAGGAAACGTGAGTGGATGTTTTTTTCTGAACACAGTGTATATTGCAAAATGTTGAGGGTAAAGCCCATATCTGAGGTGCAAATATTCTAGACTACAGTAGTTGCAGCACATATGAGCTAGTGCTAGTAACTTTAGAGCTGTTTAATGATTAATTATTTTGTCATTCTTCTTTTTTCTTTTGTGGATTCTGGGCCATTATTCGTGATTCCTTTCCATTAGGAATTGGGTCTAAGCTGACACTTTGCAGTTTATTTCGATAACTTAAGGATAGAGTTTGGTGAAATTTTATGGAGATTGATCCGAGGAAAATACCATTCGGATCCAACCATCAGTGCAGAACTAAACAGTTCAGTAAGTACAACGTACAAACACTGATAGTCAGCTAATTAACTAATTAACTAGTACAACAAACATACAATACACAACACACTTGGATTTCGGTGGCAGTCTTAGTCAAATAAATGTACAAAACATTAGTTTGTACACTTGTTAACGGCAACATTTAAGGACTTGCACATCGAAAACAGCAAAAATTACAAAAGGTGATATTGCCCGCATCACACTGACTCTATCTTATGCACAACCAAAGTTATGACCGTTTAAATAATTGCTTAATTTTCCCCATAGGCGCCATTGTAATTTTTTTTGATTTTTGCGAATAAATATGTTAAATATTAATTTCAAATTTTATAACCCCCAAAAGCACATCCTTGCGCGAGACCGCGTCGTTTGAGCCATCGCGCGCAAGAATCCGCCGAAGGGTCTGACCTGTAGGTGAGTTTCTGAAAAAAAGGTGTATGGCTATAAAAATTTTTGCGTATATTTCACCCATTTGCCAGGAAACCCCCCTTGGAGGGATTTACATGAAATTTTGCATGAAGGGTCATCTCGCCGACGTAATCAACCGCGCCAAATTTTATCTCAATCAGATCAGGGGTTTTTATTCTGTGGGGGTCGAATTTTTGGCTTTCCCATAAGAGAGAAGTTGCCGTTAACACAGGGCTTGAACTACCGTTCAGCCTGTGATATGTCCGTCATAGACTAGTAGTAAAGTAGCAGGATATTTCTATGGCACGCACAAAAACGAGAGTCACTATCTGGTTCCATGGTTCTTGAATTCGGATCTTAATCCAGGAATTGCCTCTTTTGGGAAGAAGTTTTTTTTTGGTGAGAGATGCCAAAGCGTTGATTGCATTGCCCAGGATTCAGCAATATTCTCAGTTGACATCCAGGAGCTTCGGTCACTTGTTGTTACCATCACAGGCTGAATGGTAGTTCAAGCCCTGTGTTAACGGCGACTTCTCTTTCCTATGGGGAATCCAAAAATTTGACCCCCACAGAATGAAAACCCCTGACCCGATTGAAATAAAATTTGGCACGGTTGATTACGTCGGCGAAGGGACCCGTTGTGCAAAATTTTATGCAAATTTCTCCAATGGGGGCTTCTTGGCAAATGGGTGAAATAATACGCAAAAAAAATTTATTTATATATGCCTTTTTTTCTTGGGTCAGACCTCTTAAGGGACTTTTCACCTTTTGCGATTTTTGCTGTTTTCGATGTGCGAGTTATTCAGTGTTGCCGTTAACAAATGTATTAAATGATGTTTTGTACATTTATTATTATCTAATTTTCAATATTCAGTGTGGGGCAGGGCAGCTTTGCATCACCCCGTAGGCTAAAGCCACCTTGTCAGCCCATTATTATCACTAAGATTTTTTCTGTGCCGGTGTTGTGAAGGTCTGGCGACGTCGTTCTTCAATGACAAGAACAAGCCGATCGTGAAGGACCTGGTGTCCCTGCTGGTTGAGTCGCATCAGGAAGTGCCGCCATGGATGGAACAGCTTGCTTACAAGACTCCACAGGTCACTGGCGGCCGTAAGCCACTCAACAAGAGGTATGTGGTCTTCTGGCTTTCATTGCCTGTGGATTTGATGAAGTTATTTAGAAGGTGTGCAAATGAGGTGCCCGGTATATAAAAAGGCGAAAAACTACACGAAAACCCTTTATTTCTGTGGTGTCATTCAGCATTTGTCTGTCTTTCTGTGTGACAGTGTCTCTGCTATGCATTCGTGAATTTTCAGACTTTTGTGAGTAAAAAGTATGTAAGTAATTTGGATAGCACGATTACAGTAAATTACTTTGAAACTGCTTAGTCATCATCATCATCATCAGTCTCGCTTGACCAGCTGGGGTCGTAGCGCCCTCCAAATGCAGCGGTCGACGGCAATATCCCATGCAACATCAGCGGAGGTACCGGTGTCGATCTCCACTTGTCGGACCCAGGTGTGTCTTGGTCGTCCTGGTCGTCGCTTCCAATGTGGATTGTTGGTTGTCGCTTCCAATGTGGATTATTGTTGGGACGGCCTCCATCTCACGTGTCAACTGCCAGTTGCATAGCCATCCGACCTGGCGTCTCCTCAAGTAGTCGACGGACGTGTCCAAAGACCGCCACACGCCGTCTACAAATGTGACCGGTGAGATCTTCCTGCTCCGTCTGACTGGTCACTTCAGCACTGGTTACACGATGGAACCAGCGAATTCCGAGGATGCGTCGCTGGCATGACATGTGAAATGCTTCTAGTGTCCATTCGTCAGTTTTCAGTATGGTCCACGTTTCACATCCGTATAGGAGAACAGACAGGACAAGCAAGTTGTAAACTGCTTAGTCTGCTAGTAGAAAAAGAAGTAAAATTTTTTTTACATCCGTCGAAAAGTAAACACAAAGTGTGCACTATGCTGCTTTTAACATATTTCCGAAAGGCACATCCGTATAGGAGACCAGATAGATGGACCCAAATAGATGGACCCTTAAAAGTGAAACACTCCTTGAAAAGTTTTAGGCAGATTTGAAATGTGTGTACATTATCCTGGTGAACAGGTCTAACAGTGCATTTGTTTATGAATCAAAGAAATTCGTGGCATCTTTATTTGTAGGGCCCACAGTTTTCCGTGGGCCGTGGAATTTCGAGCCGAGCCGCAGAATTTGCCTTTTTTCACAGAATTTTGATATTGATGCGGAATTTTGCAGAAGTTGAGAAATGACTGATGATTAGTACAATCGTCAGCTTGATAACGTAATTAGACTAACTATGTCGCAGAGAGAAATCAAACTAAACTGCGTTCCTACTACTGATTACTGTCATAATACGGCACAATCGTAAATAAACACAATGCAACTAATTGACAAATTGCAATTTTTAAAAGAAAAAAGATCGATAATTTTTTTTGTATGTTGCTAGCATAACTGAGCATTGTGCCAGCCTCCAAAAAGTGAAGTTTTTTAAACAAAATAGAGCTAAGTTTACACACAAACGGTAGGTCGCGGTAAGTCACTGAATTTGGACAAGTTTGTTGCAGTGAGCTGCGGAAATTGGTAAAATTTTTCACGGAAAACTGTGGGCCCTATTTATTTGCAGTCTTTGTGTCATTTGTTGTATAATTGTTGGACTAGTTGTACTTAGCGAACTGTTTAGTTTTATATCGTTGATGGTCGGATTTCAGTAATTAGGAAAATCTATCATGGCTGTGCTGATTGGCTTGGTCCAAAGGTCTGCATTCTCCCAGCACCGGTGCTACATTTATCAAATGAATGGGTGAACTCTTGCGATAGCAGTGGCATGATGACAGCACTATGAACGTTACTGTTATGATGATATTATTGAACATATCACTACTGTGCGGCAGGTTCAACAGCGGCTTTGCATCGCGTGACTATCGCCAGCAGCATCAGCATCGTCCGACAGGCGCGGCGGTCGTGCCACCGATGCCAAACCCGATGGTGTTCAACCCAGCTGCCCAGCCTCCGCAACCGGCAGCCCCACAGCAGGCATCATTCCTCTACAGTGGAGGGGGCTACGGCAACTTCTACCAGCAACAGCCGGCCGTGGCTGGGTGGTGGGGCAGTAGTTAGACAGCCCGGTGACACCCACAGCTTAGCTCGGCCGGCCGGCACTTAACCTAGTGTCCAGCCGAGTGTCTGTCATCTTCATGTCTTCATCGTTAGTTGTCATTTAATCTTCTTTACATTTAGATGCGGTGCGAGAGCCGCACACATTGTTAGCTGCGGTCGATCAGTTCGTTGTAGACGTTTCTCTTCGTCTGTTGGCTTTGATTCTGAGTGAGTGCAGTTTTCCGCCAGAGTTGTTCGTTCACGCATTTTGGTTTCTGCAGTTCCGTAGTTGCTGAAAATGTTTTTGTTCTAACTGCATTGTTCCAGTTGGTCGAATTGCTGCAAACTTCAGGATCTACTGAATATTCGGCACACCTCTAATGTTTGCAGCATTTTTGAAAAATTGGTATTTGGTCAGATTTGATGTACTGTTATTACACCTTGAGTATGTGATTTATGCCTGAAGTTTTTTTTATTAATTTTCGAGAAAAAACGTAATTATGTATAATGTAGGCAGTTGAGCCTTTGTAGATATTCCACACAAACACACGATCTTTGATATTTGGATGAGTAGGAACTTTGCTGCTGAATGTTGTGGAGTTGAATATCAACAAACATCAACCCATCATTTGCGTCAGGCAACAGAATTTGCAGCAATGTTTTGAAGAAAAGTTTTTTCATCAGTCAAACATCTTGTAAATTGAAAGTTCTTCATGTTCTTCTCTCACTGTCAAGTGTTGTTTTAAACCCTGCTCATCCTATTGTCACGGATTATTGGTGTGAAAGAACTTTGTCAGCTGTAACGATCACAGTTGAATCTCTCGCTTGTGATCGGTTACAATATGATCTCTCTCTCCTTCAGGCTGGTTTAGATCCCTCGGGTGACGGGTCAGCCACAGTATGATGTAACATTATAATATAAATATGATGCAGTAATATTATAAAATCATAGGTCATAAATTACCAGTGTTTTTGTTTGTCAGATCTGTAATACTGTAATTTGACTGATTAAGTTTATATCTTATTGATTGTAATTGACTCATTTGTTAAAGAAATCGTTTTAAGTTTATTACAGTTATGTTATTCTACATTTGAACAAGTAACACATGTATTATCTTTGGTGTTTTTTGTCCATAATAGTTAAGATATTTGGTAAGCTGCAGTCCGCAATATGTTGCATTCTTTAGCTTTCTGCACGTCTTATTTGCTCCTTAAAATGACTTTATTTCATGTATATTGTTTTTTTCTTTGAGGATGCATTTTTCGGCTCTCAGAAAGAGTTAGGTTGTATATCATCTATCTGTGTGCAGGCAGCAGGTGCTTGTCGGCAAAGCTAGGCAGAACCAAACAGTTAGTGGTCGGGTAATGTGTGTGTAACTGTGTATCTGTAGACTTAATGCTTTTGATTCCCAAGTTTTCCGTGGTTGCGATGACGTCTCTTTATCACACATGATCATTCCACCGCTGTTAGCATCACCATCGTTTCCACTTGTGTCGTAATATGCCGCGCCACTTCCCGATGATATCGGATGTGTATGCCGTGAAAGGTTTGGTGACGGCGACCAATAATGCCCAAACTCCACTGCTTAGGTTTGTTATCGACAGCAAGTTATGCAGCAAGCGTCTACACAACATCTTCACATGTTGTGGATTTCTTCTCGGCTTTTTTGGGCAGCTTGTGAAATTGCTGCTGTTAACTTTTGATTTTTTCGGTATCTTTGTTGCGCTGCTGTATGTTGAGCAACCAGGGTTTGCCCAGGCAGATACCCCCCAAAAAAACCTGAGGTTTTATTGGGTGAACAAATTTTTAAAAAGCACTGAAATCCCACCCAAACAAAAACGTCATAAGTTAATCCAATTTTTGCTATTTCTTCCACTAATAATGAAGGTTTTTATTATGGTTAAATTTTAGATTTTGCATGATTTGGATATGCTACGCTCTTGGGAGTAGAGCCATTTAATAAAGCCTGCGTTTTTTCAAGCCCTGTGTGCAACAGATTAGAGTAAGTGGACTTTGGGCTTAATGGTGATGCCTTTCTGGACTGACGTTCGTGCAACACAGTAAGTGCTGCGATAGACCAGTGAGTTGCTATGTCACATGCCACTGCGAATGACGAGACACAGGGTATACGCGTCGTCAATGATTGAATGTGTTTTCACTCGTTCTAGTCAAACAGTCGGCTAACGAATGCCACTTCGACGGCACGCATTATTATCACTCACGCTCTGGTTATTTCTGTTTTTATTTCTCATATGTATGGGGAAAGTTATAGGTGATGAACGCGAATCGTTTTATAAATCGTTTTGTATATAGCTGTCTGCTGGTGCAAATGCAGTTGATTGATCGGCGATGTTCGACTTATTGGCGATTGTGTACATATCAACTGCTGCTATTTTTTTACTGCTACACTCGGATATTTTTCCTCCGATCTGCTGTGCATTTCGAAGCGTTGCCTTAACAGTCGTTTATACCCTGTCAGCTTTTAATTTTTGTATGCACTAGGCACTCAAAAATCTGCTAGAGTGTAGCCGTTTTTATGTAGTGCCACGTACGATATATGTGCCGTTTTTTTGACGACTTGGTACTTGTTAATTTATTTGACATTTGTTTAAGGTGATTGTGTCTTTTACGTGAGTAGTACTGAACGAATAGGCATCGTCGTCTTTTGTTCTGGCCACGACCGTTGATAGTTTTACATCGCCACCAGCAGGCAGTTGTTGCATAAGCTACTTAATCGTAGACTCGGACTTTTTACGCGATATTATTTGTACCAGAAATCTTTCTTTTTGTGATTAGTTGTGCTGATGAAACCTGTGTCGTTGTTGTTTATTCCGACAGAATGAGTGAAAGGATTGTTGATGTGACACTGACGCGTCGCGTGCTTGTGTGCATGTGATCAACTGACCATCGAGTTCTGGTCTGTGATATCAGAGTAATGTGACTGCTAGCATATTGCGCTAGTGATGTGGCATACATTCGACGCTGCCAACAATGGACAGTATTAACACACTTATCTACTGTTATATATAGACATACGTACACATACATCTATGTTCGGAATGCACAAGCGTGATAGGTTTTCGGAGATGTGTGCCGAAGTCATATACGGTTTAATGCGCAATTTCTCTTGAGGATTGTTGTATCGAGTGCTGCCACAATGACTGTACTGTGGTCAGTCACCTTTATTGCATAGTTGGCAGTACCAGTACAATGTTATACTGCCACGTATCATTGGACATGCATATTACTTCGGTGAAGTGATTTTGCAGCACCATTATCGGTTTGTGCTCACAGAGACTTGTTTAGAAGATAACCGTGCTTCTAGGGCTTAGGTTGATGATGCGGAACATAAACCAACCTCGTTACTTCTTCTCGGCACCCGACCAGGAAAGAACCTTAGCTTTGTTTGCCGACACTTGCTGTGCACACAGTCTGTTTTCATTGTGAAATGAAATTGCATTTGCAAAATTGTGACTGTTCCACCGCGGTGTGTTTTTCATGAAAGAAGGATTTCTTTTGAAGGGTTGGCCAGCGCCGGCGGTGCATGGTTTTGTGTTTCTGCCTGTATATGTAGTACACTATATGTTAGTTTGCTGGTGAAGAACGTTCCTTATTACTGTATTTACCTTTTTCTTCGTGTAAGTTGTATGCTGCATTTCTTAGTTGTGTCACCACTAGCTTAGGCCATCAGCCAGGCAGTCGTTATGACTGCACATCGCATGGCGTGTTGTCGTTGCCGGGACGTTTTGATGTTTACTGTTTAATGATTTTCGTTGTTAAGCTTGCAAGAGTAGTTATGATAGGATGGTGAAGACGTCTCGTGTGCGAGTGAGTTGTGAGTGTGCAGTGCTGGCACATAACATCTCGGTGAATTTCGGCTTTTTCGCAGATCATGCCAATGCTTTCTGGCGATTGTCGTGGGTAGAGAACATCATTTGAAATAATGATATATTGTGACTTTTATGTTGCCAATTAGTAGACATTAATGAGCATGCCAATGCAGGCCTGTTGTTGGCATTCTGGGCATGAAGTTAACTGTTAAACGGATGCTGTAATGTCCGTTATACATTATGGCATCGAATAGTAAGACCGTAGTCGATTTAGCAAAACTGAAACCAGTTTCAGGTTTTACTGTGTCAATGCACTAGTCAAAATTGGTTTATATACACTGTGTCCCAAAAAAACATCCCCGACATCTTCGACTGTAACTTGAAAACCAATTATCAGATTTTGATAATTTTTGGTACGAATATTTCTGACACAACTTGCCATCAAATGACTGTTTAGTTTCCCACCTCTCCTATGTATGC
>Ga0209671_1008838_pt1 | contig 10551 bp, 6 predicted proteins | sample WorMetHERISLAND2_2_FD_187401 | JGI IMG/M metagenome (GOLD analysis project Ga0209671, IMG submission 187401) | Marine gutless worms symbiont microbial communities from Max Planck institute for Marine Microbiology, Germany - Olavius geniculatus... | ecosystem: Host-associated > Annelida >...
AAGAAAGTTCTACGTGTATATGTAGACCAAAGTTTAGCATCCCTATCACATCCAACTGAGATACTTACCCTAGCTCCCCCTCCCCTTAAAAATTTTTGGGGGCAAAATTTTTTTTCATGTTTTTAACTTTTGCTCAACAATATTCAAATCCGTTTTTCTTGAGATAGGTGAAAGATCGACGAAACGATATTTTAACATATGAGAGAGTATTTATAACTTTTTTCAATGATGTATAGATTTACGGGGTAATTAAAACACACTTGGGGTACTTAGGGTAAAGTGACCCAATGTAGGTGACATTTTGAATTTCGACAATTTGGCGCCCTCTGGTGAACTCAGTTGTAAACTTAGGGTCCCGACGTCGATTCCAGACGATAGGCCAGGCCAAGATAAACAATGTTTATCCCTGACATTTTTTTCCTATGGGTCACCATTTAGGGGCTAGAGTCAAAAAACCTCTTTTTGACCGGTTTATCACAAGAATAAACTAAGTCCAGTCATGTAACCTTAATAGCTACACAAATTTTCAACAAACAATTATGTATCAAACGATTTGTTTTGATGTGGTATGTCTAGAAAATGTGCTTCTAATCCATGCATTTTCGAGACCCCAACCACCCGTCAGGGCGGCCGATTTTGGCACGAAATGTCTACTTTGGCGCCACTTACTGGCACTTAGCGACCTCAGTTACAATGCCGTTGGGCCAATTTTCCGCATTTTTATACACTATGGCTCAGTGAAGAAAGCTGCCAAGTTTCAGCTTTGTACCTAATTCCAGTCAAATTTGGCATGCAGTTCAAAATGGCGAAAAGTCCAATTTGTCCGGCCATTGCAGTCTTAAAACTTCGCCGGCATGCAACTGAAGTTTGACCGGACCAATCTTCATGAATTTTTCACACCATATTCTGTTGTTGATTCCCCCTCTTCAGTTTCGGTAACACCCTACCCCCACCCGTAAATTTTTGGGGGGTAAAATTCGGATTTTTTGACTTTGCCATTTCTAGCTACCTCAGCTCCGATGTCTTGTATCTGCTTTCTGTCTGAGGTCGGCGTTACTCCTCCCTCGACTCTGAACACGCTGAGTGTTGGCCAGTCTTTCCTGAAAACAGCTGGAGATAGACTGGCAGTTTGCGAACAGGAACTGCTATAGGCTTTCGCACGTCTCGTGAGCCTTAGCTCAAATTTCTTGTTATTTTGTCTGTCATCTTTTGTATGGTCATCGTGATTGAGAGAAAAATCTTGCTACTTGGTTTCTGAGTTGTGCTGCAGGCAGGGTTTTCAGTAGACCTGAATTTTCAGGACATCATGACTTCCGAGCTAAAAAGATTTGGACGTCAGTGTACAAAATCAGACAGTCATGCAGTAGGTCTACAAGAACAAGTAATTTGAGCAAAGCTCACGAGACGCGCGAAAGCCTATAGCATTTCCAGTTCAGTAGTTGTAGTTTTGAAAATTGCATATCACTTGGACTCGGCCCATCGGGACCATAATACACATCGGCCATAGGCGTGTGTGGCGTTGGCGACGGTGGCGCCTCCTTGTGAATGATAAAGACTTGCGCAGCCCAATATCGCGAAAAATCCGTAAAACCCCCTATTTTGGCGTTCAAGGTCATTGAATTCAGCGCCAATTGAAAGCCAGTATACGATTTCCTATTGGTGATTAATAGTAACCTAGGCCCTATCTCGCACCGTTACTGCGATACAGCAACTTATTGGCCAAAAATCGCAAATTTTGCCCACCCCCCTCTCATTTAGCGACTTCGTTCGGGGTGACCCCTTCGAATTTATGAAAAAAGCTTTACGGTTTCTGAAACTAGAGTCTTTCAGGCAGCCGATGGTGAAGATTTGGAGATCCAAGCTTGGACCGTTTTTGCCTGATCCACCCGTGTGACAGACGGACGGACGGACAGACAGACGGAATTGCGATGGCTAAGACGCGCTGAAAGCATAGCTGCTTTCGCGCGTAAAAATCAAGCAAAAGTTTAATGCAAAACGATGCTTACTACATATGCATCACTTACGCTCCACCAACATAGGTCGTGGTTTTTACACGCTACAGCTATGCTGAATAGCGCGTCTGTGGCACGATTGTCGTCTGTCTGTCTGTCGATCTGTCTGCCACGGATGTATTGTGGTTAAATGGTGCGAGATAGGGCCTAGGTTGCTATTGATTACTAATAGGAAGTCGCACATTGGCTTTTAAATGACATGAAAATCATTGGCTTTGGATGACCTTGGAAAGTCATCACGCACTATAGTATGCTAATCATGCGGTATCGTGACAAAGCGGTAAGTCGTAGAGGGTCGGCGATTGTACTGTCAGATAGGGTGCTCGCAACTTCCTATAGGCTGTCAATAGTAACCATGCAATTTTTAATGCAAAATTTCAAGCTATAAGTTGCCGTATCTGAGAAACGGTGAGAGATAATGCCATGTTACCTATTAATCACTAATAGGAAGTCACATTTTGGCTTTCAAATGACATGAAAATTATTGACCTTGAAGGTCAGTAGTGCAACAGGAACTATATAGACTGTAGCGCATCTTCCACAGCGATAGCTGGGCTTTCTTGTAAAAACGAGCAACATTCAATTTTAGTAGCTTTATGCAAAATGAAAGTTGCAGTTTCTGGATCAGAAATGTTCATAGAATAAGTTAATATGGTTGCCGTGACACGTCTTTATGAAATGAAGTATTCAGAAACACGACAGTCAGCGAAAATTATTGAACTAATGAAACATTAGAAAACAGATTCTGTCTTCAATTTCCAGCTTATTATAAACAAATAAATGTAATAAGAAGCAAATTGATTTTGACGTCATGACGTCCACATCTTGAAATTTGGGCGTACGGGCTGAAATTTTTGGGCATAACGTCCGCTATTGAAAACCCTGTTTGCAGGCAGTGCCAGAAGCAGTATTTATGCACTAGTTGATGTTTTTAGTGATGTGCTTGACCTTCCTTAGTGGACTTTTACCAAACTTTGTGTTAGGTGCATTTTGGAACACAGCTGAAATTATTAGTGTTTGGGGTTGAAAGATCAAAGGTCTCGTTGTATGCAGGCATACGCATTACACAACTCGACTTTTTTGCATCAAGTTTTAACTGAATGATTTTGTATTGTAAATATGAGAAACGGCGTAGAGGTGACGTGACTGAACTGAACTGACACGGTTTAGTTTTTGAAGAACTGACCAATGGGTGAGCTGGGTGAGCCCATTGGTCATTGATTAGTGCATACGTGCACATAGTCACTTAGTCACTAACACCTTTAGATGGTACCTACTGTGATGCTTTACTGCTTGCCTTTTGGTCAGTTCGTCCAAACTAAAATATTTCCAGTTTGGTTCGGTTTAGTTTAGTTATACTCCATTTACACGATGAAGCAAACTTAGAGCATACATTGTGCACATATATATTGAATACGTTTGCTTCATGTTTGCTTCATCGTGTAAATGGGGTATTATGTAGCTTAAGACTGCACATCACACTGTCTGGTTGTTGTTGATAGCAGACGTCACTGGTGCTATGGCTAGCATCTCGTTAACAGACTGTTCAGCCGGCAAGGCCAAGCCACAGAAGAAACGTTGTGATACTTGCAGGAAAAGAGTCGGATTGACGGGTACGCTGTGTGATCAAAACTTAATGTTGTAACTAATTAAGCCCAAATTCCATTACACCGACTTTCACTGAAACTTCCCCGCGTTGAAAGTCATGGATACAAATCATGAAAGTCACGAACACAAACGGTGACAAATCATGAAACCATGAAGTTTCGGTGAAAGTCGCCGACACAAATCACGAAAGTCGCGGACACATGTCTCGACATGTTGAGATGTTTGCGACAAAGTCCGTGATAAGTCCGCGACGAACCCATTTGTGTCGCTGTAATGGAATTTAACTCGTTAAAATGCACGGGGGAAAGTCCGCAAACAAAGTCCGTGACAAGTTTGCGTTATTAATCAAGTGCCGGCCTGTCTGGCTCGGGTTATAGTGGGGCACGTTCACTTTGTGATCAAGCTGTGGCATGTCGTAGCTTGTTGCTTTCTTAGTGGAATTGCTGTAAGAGCATAAAATATACTGTATCAGGAGAAATAATTAATCGTGTCATTACTGTGAATAACAATTGGCACGGTAGTTAATGAGCAGATTAATTTTAGTCGTAAGATGGCTGCTGTGAACTCTGCTTGCTTACTAATAAAAGCCAGTTGTAATGCCAGTCCATGCAACGTTAGAACCTAGCAAAGTTTACGATTCGTAATCGTACAGTTTTCTTTCGTTTTTTGAAAGCAACTCCTGGACTTGCCAATATGTCGCCATTCAGTTCACTTAGCTGCTTAATTAACCCAACTGCAGTGTTCTTATTGCCCGTCTGTAGAATATAGAAACACATTTAAACGCAAAGTGTAATCAAGAAACTCAATAAAAAAAGGATTTAACACTGCAGTGCAACATAAACAAACTGCCATGATAATACGCCCCCTAATGATAGTCACGTGATCACTCACAGTCAGTAAGTAAGCGCGAGCACACTACACCATCTGTATTTTACAATCAGAGTTTTTTTGCCTCTTCACAATGGACAGTTTCTTTTGACATTCCGATGACGTCATCCAAGGATACCAATTCTACTTAGCTTTGACAATATTAGTAATTCTGCCCTATTGCATCTACTTCCCATAGAGGGCCTCCAATACCGACGCTGTTTGGCAATACCGGTATTTCAGTATTCAAGAAAGGCATTACCAGTGTACCGGTATTGATACCGGTATTTCGTTCGATGGCGCTGTTTTTGATAAGAAAATCTTAATCTGACTGGCAGAAGTCGACAAGGAATAAGAAGTTGTAAACAATAATTCTGTAGTGCATCTTTTATTATACAAATACTTGCCTATAGGCCTCCCTCCCTAATGAAGTCATTCATGATTTATCTGACGTTAAGCATTATAGAATAAAGTGACTGACTGACCTAAGAAAATATATTGTGTTAAGAGTGTAATCTCCCAGCGACGAACGTAGCTTAGAGCACAAAATCCCTCAGCTGCGAATGCTCTTTCTGCTTCTACGGATGTTGCTTTGAGGGTCTCTAACTAGGCCTAGGTAATCAAACGTAAGCTTATGACTGGTGCAAAGTGATTGTGACTCATAGGCTCAGCGACCCTTGCTGCCCGCAGCCTCTCTAACTAGGTAACGGTGGGTTAGTCGAATGACACTGCAACTTCATCCAGCATCCCAACCGCTCACGCATCCTTAGCAATGTGCAGTGCAGTCTGCGCTCTGAGTACAGCCTACATGATGCACGGACGGCGACTGGTAGGCCTACGTTGTACAGCGGCGGTGCCTACAGTAACCGGCTAAACAAGACGTCGCAGATTGCCAGTGTATCACGCTGATGACTTCTGAAGTTGCCAATACTGAAAATTATGGTATTGGACAGTGCAATACCGTTATCAATACCGGTGCCATTTAGGCCAGTATCCCGGTATTCGGTATACTGGTATTGGAGGCTCTATTCCCATTACATCTTACTTTTTGTGTGCAGATATTGATGCTACATTCACTTGTTTTTGTAACTTATCTAGTGACCGGGTGAATGGTGGTCATATGCTGCAGGTATTGACTGTCGCTGCGGGGGTCATTTCTGCAGCGTCCACCGCTACTCCGATATGCACGAATGTTCGTTCGACTACCATCAGTTGGCGCAGTCCGAGATCCGTAAGCACAACCCAATGGTCGCTGCGGAGAAGGTAGCCAAGATCTAGGCCGTTGTTCCAGGACTCTGCAGACTGTGTTACTTCCTTGCTAGGACTGTTAATCATTTGATGCAGTTGCTTACACTACATATATACTGTACTTGTGCAGTTGTATGCGCAGATGTTCAGGGTGGCACTAAAACGGGCTAATTTCACAGTTAGGTATTGTGCAAAATGCTCTCATATAACGAGGGCAGAGCAGCAAAGCATTGTTTCTATACTTCACTATGGCAACACATCTTAACTACAAACTACAAAGTTCTTCAAAATGCTACTCAAATATCTATTTTATTACATAATGAATTATAGCAAACAAATCTGGGTGTTATTTTGTTTTGGGGGAAATAGTTTGAAAAATGCATTGCATAAAAAGTAGTTTTCAATTTTCTTGAAATATCATCGACAAAAGTTATGTTGCTTTGCCATTCTACCTTAGATATCGTACAGTAAACATGGTGGCTGAAAATGATATTACAATGGTAGTTTTTGCAGTCGGCTACAGAATTATTGTGTTTTTAGGGCTGACACTGATGAAAATCCTTTTAATCGATTAATCTCCAAAAACAAAGTTTGATTGATGCGTTAATTTCGAACAGTTTTGTATTCAGTTACAGAGATCATAAAAGTTTGCAGAATTCAAATACTGGTTGCTATCGACCTTCATAAACTACAGCAAAATTGGAAAAGCTTACTGGATGCAGTCCATAGAGGCTGTTTGTAAACAAAATAGTAGTGTACTCTTTGGGGCTTACAAAATGCAAGCTGCAAAACTGACACTATACAGCCAGTACAACATTTGGCAATCTGTGTCCTATGCATAATTGAAAACTAATGTGCAGATTAACGATGTGGTCCTAAGAAGTCCAATTTTTTATCGATATAAAATTGATTTGACAATTTTTTCTAATGATAATTAATCATTAATTTTTACAGCCTCAGTTTTTTTTGTTAGTAATGATCTCCGTGTGAGGTGCAATGACTCGGTCATTAATACTAACAGTACACAAAGCAGTAATGTTGCAGAAATATTCGGAATTTTGCTTTCTTCATGACGGCTGTAGTTGAATAAGTGCTACAACAGTTTTTGGTGCCATCCTGTACCGTACTCATGTGTGGCGGTAGTTAGCTGGATTCAATGAATATTACTCAGTGTAATTAAAGTGTTATTTTGTGTGCATACACTGTGTCTCAAAAAAGCATCCCAGACGTTTTCGACTGTAACTTGAAAACCAGCTATCAGATTTTAATAATTTCTGGTACAAATATTCCAGACACATCTTGCCGTTGAATGACTGTTCAGTTTCCCACCTCACCCAATGTATGCTTCTGCACTACCTACGGAAAGCAGATCAAGCAAAATATGTGTTCAAATAAACAGAAAACCTGATAAAACATCCCCAACATTATCGATCGTACCTTGAATAAAGATTAGCAGATTTTAATAATATTTGGCAGAAAAATTTTTGACACAACTGGCTATTAAATAAGTGTTTTTGCTTTCACCTCACCCAACGTTTGCTTTCGCACTACCTGTGGAAAGCATAACAAGCATAATACGTGTTAAAATGAATGATAAAACGTCAATAAATTCCATCTATCCTAATCTGTGGGCCGCAACAGCAGGTCTATTACAAGGTTTGACTGTTTTGCAGCAGTGTGACTACAAGATGAAGTTTTGGAATGTTTGTGAAGTCAAGAAGTGACTGGTAGAGCTTGGATTGGTCTAAAGCAGAACATTATCGATACTGCTGTCAATGAATGGAGAAAGCTTGTTAAAAAAGCATACTGGGCCAACAATTTTACTGCAGGCAGTTGAAAATGGACAACTGAATGAAATGTCAGCCACAATGTCAGAAATGTGAACAAAATGTGTTTTTACGCGTTATGTTAATTAAGCAGTCATATCGCATTGGATGAAAAGTGATATTTCGCTGGTTGTGTTTTTTCCAGGTAGTGCAAAAACAAACGTTAAATGTGGTGAGAAACTGAATGGTCGTTTGATGGCAAGTTGAGTCAGGAATATTCGTACCAAAAATTATCAAAATCTGGTAACTGGTTTTCAAGTTACAGTCGAAAATGTCAGGGATGCTTTTTTGAGACACAGTGTATGTTGTGTTAAATTTGCTGTTGGCGTTTTTTTTGTTTGTGATCACTCATCATTGCATGGCATAGCGTACAAATGCGTGATGAATCAAGCTGATTTGTCGTTTGAAGTAATCCACGTTGTTTTATGTACACCGCTTGTCTGTTGCCATCACGTGTATCAACTTTTAATTGAATGTTGGTTTTGCATTATGTCCACGCATCAATGCTGTGTATTGGCATTTTCTTTTTTTCTCAATATTTTTAGATTTAACTGAGTAGAAAGAAATGTTTTAGGTGGTAACCCAACAGAAACAGTCAGCTGTTAATAGGGCTGTCAATCGATGCAATTTAAATTTTCAAATTGCATTAATTGCACGATGGTCATTTATTTTAATCGCACTTTAATTGCAATTTAGTGTGTTTTAACATTTTGCTGTTGACGGCTCATACAAGATGTGACCACAGTTAAATCTGCCATCAAGTGATGATTTACAACTGACATTCAGCGATCAAAGCAAGATAGCATTTCTAGCATTTCTTCTTGTTTAATTGTTGACTTTGAAGTTAGTTGTTGTCATTTGTCAAATAACCGCAGCACCCTTTTGGCCGTTTCTGTTAATCTTGCTTCGTACGATTAATGTCCATATTTTTAACGGTGTTTTTTTTTGTTTCATGAATTGTGATTAATTTCTTGGCGCATTAATTCGACAGCCCTATTTGTTTGGTGTTAGCAAACTCGTGCATTATTTTATGGTGATGCGGTGTTCACTACAGAAGCGATACCTGGTGCTCCACATCATAATTTTAAGTATAAAAGTTGTGTTTATTGTGGGTAAGTCATAACTGTATTGCAGGCAGGTCTTTGAATTCTGCTTATGTTTTTAACTTTATGTTGTGTGCATATGGAAATGTTTATATCAGTGCGGTATGTGTGAATGTGAACATTTTGGCCGATCGGCTTTCGGCATGACTAACTGCTAATTGTCACCGCTACTAGACATGCTTCTTCTTTTGAATTTCTGTCAGGTTTGTTGCCGTTGCTTGTCTAGCGTACACATGTGACGTCGCTGCTAGCGTCTGCGGGTGTTTTCATCATCTTGCTGTATGCCGATATCTGTGCTATTCTTTGCCGAATATTTCAGATGGATTCGAGGTTTTAGATTGTTGTGTGCTGCAAAGTGGCTTTTTAGTCATGTATAAGTTGTCTAGGTGCTGGCTTTCATGCCCCAGAAAATTGTCTTTGACCTTAAAATGCCATGAGAAATTTTCGAAAAATCCATGAATTCAGATTTAGGAATCCTGAAATTTCAGTGTTTTTAGGAAACAGTAGATAGGTTCAGTTTTAGTGGGATATTTTAGTCGTGAAACATTGACAAGGCTTTTTGTTTATTTTTAATTCATGTTCAGGTAAAGCTGATCTTAAATTCTCAATAATGCTGTTCATCGTCTATTGAGCAATATTTGCAGAGATTGCAAATCCCTGGTAGAAATTGTTTCGAGAGACCTGGAACACCCTTCAAGACTGTCTTATGTGCTTTGTCGAGACTTCAGTGAGTATGTGTGATTTTGTGATCGACACTGTAGCATTTGTTTTATATTGATTTTTCATGCGAACAGCGGTAGATTTTTCCGACTTGTGATAGCTAAACATTACATAAATGGATGTTGAATGTGTGAAGTTCTAGTTTCTGTTAGGGCTAGTGGTTTACAGGTCATTATGTTTGATGATAACATCAATCAATGTGTGTAATAAAACAAAAGTTGAATGTGTTTGCATTGGGTTTTATTGTCGTAAATTTCTTAGCAAATGTTATGAAGTTGGCCGGGTTGCCAGATTAGGTGAAAAAGCGAAAAAGACCTAAAATTTGGCTTGCTATTTTGGGTGACTTTTGAATCATTGGCTTTCTTTGGGCTACATTTAAAAGATAAAAATTGGGCTACTTTTTGCCATTATTGGGCGATGTGACTTCCAAAAACATCTGTAAACTCTGGGCACAAGTACGGGTTCGCTTCTAGGCCTCTGCACATCAGTTACCCACTGATCATTTTTTACTAAATGGTTTGGCTTTTTGAATAAAATTTACCAGTACCGTAAAATCCTGATACATCTCGTAGATTCACAGATACCGGGTTCAGCAAAATGAGAATTTATTTGTGATGCCCTTCAGATTTGGACTCGGCATCTATTTCATATCTGGTACTTTCCCCTGAACACAAAATAACCCATATGTGAATCTTTGTTCAAAAATTTTAGGTTATTAAGGGCGTTGTGCTGCATAGCTCTAGAGATATAGCCGCGGCCAACAACCGCTAGTTTGACTATGGATGTAGTACAAAATACTGTGTACACGCAGGAGAGGAAAAAACTGCGTTTTTAGGAGAATTTTTTTTAGGTTTTTAAGTTTTTTTGTTTAGTGTCCAATGAACACCGTGCACAAAAATTACGACCCAATAACTACCGTATACCAGTAACAAGATGAAGTAATCAAAAATCACGATTAAAATGTTAAATAAAATACGATATGTAATGAATTTCACAGCAAACAAAAGAGACCTAAAAGGACTTTTGAGGTTTCTCAAAGTTTTTTTTAAACTTTGAAAACCTAGGTTTTCCCAGATTTTTGGACTATTTTTCCAGCCCTGCGTATACACGTAATTTTACGACGTGAAGTGCAAGTCTTGCAAGACTACATGCCAAAGCGAACTATCT
>Ga0209671_1008843_pt1 | contig 10550 bp, 8 predicted proteins | sample WorMetHERISLAND2_2_FD_187401 | JGI IMG/M metagenome (GOLD analysis project Ga0209671, IMG submission 187401) | Marine gutless worms symbiont microbial communities from Max Planck institute for Marine Microbiology, Germany - Olavius geniculatus... | ecosystem: Host-associated > Annelida >...
GTGTCAGATAATGTGTTGTGTAACGTGTTTAAGGATGTGGCAGTGAAAAAACTGTTGGCTATTGAGAACAATGCCAGTTATTAGTTTGTTTTTTAGTTAAGTTGTTTATTTTTTCTATTATCTTGTATTTTGCTGTCAGTGTTCTGACGAATAAAGTTGTATATATATAAAGCAAACGTATTCAAAATACACGTGCACGACGTGTGCTTTAAGTTTGCTTTTGCCTCATCTTTGCTTCATGTTTGCTTTATCATGTAAACAAGGTATAACTAAACTGCTTGTTTGTTTGCTTTCTAATATCCGTGCAGCGCACCTGAAATAAACTAAGATATCAGTTCAGTTCAGGTCAGTTCATTTCTGTCGCTTTATACGCGCCTTAAGCAAAGTAGGCCTAACAATTAGGCCTATTACAGTACGTTATTAACGTACATATACAGTGTTACCAAAATATAATGTAGGCGCATAGCTGTAGTCACAGCAAGTTTTATACACTGTGTCTCAAAAAAACATTCCCGACATTTTTGACTGTAACTTAAAAACCAATTGTCAGATTTTTACAATGTTTGGTAAGAATACTTGCGACACAACTTGCCATCAAATAACCGTTCAGTTTTTCACTTCACCCAATGTATGCTTCTACACTACCTAGGAAAAACCGATCAAGTGAAATGTGTTGAAATAAACAGAAAACCTGAAAAAAAACATCCCCAGCGATATCAATCGTAACTTAAGGAAAGATTAACATATTTTAATAATTTTTTGCAGAAATATTTCTGACGTAATTGGCTATTAAATACGTGTTTTAGTTTTTACTTCACCTAACATCTGCTTTTGCACTACCTGCGGAAACATACCAAGCATAATACGTGTTAAAATGAATGAAAAAACATTGATAAATTTCATCTATCTTAATCTGTAAGCCCCAACAGCCGATCTGTTACAAGGTTTGACTGTCGTGCAGCAGTGTGTCTACCAGATGAAGTTTAGAAATGTTTGCAAAATCAAGAAGCAATTGGTAGAGCTTAGATTGGTCAGGAGCAGAACATTATCGATACTGCTGTCAATGAATGGCAAAAGCGTCTCCTTGCCTGTGTTCACATAGCGGGCCGACATTTCAAGCAATTTTACTACAGGCAGTTCAACAATGGACAACGGAATAAAATGTCAGCGAAAATGTCAAAAATGTAAACAAAACGTGTTTTTACGGATTATGTTAATTAAACAATCATATCGCAAATGATAAAAAGTGATATTTCGCTGGTTGTGTTTTCCCCGGATAGTGCAGAAACAAAAGTTAAGTGAAGTGGGAAACTGAAGGTCTTTTGATGGCAAGGTGTGTCGGGAATATTCATACCAAATATTATCAAAATCTAATCATTGGTTTTCAAGTTACAGGGATGTTTTTTGAGACACAGTGTAGTAGCGACAGAACAGAAATTCAGGACGAGTTTATACAAAACAAAGTGGATACATTAGCAGGTATTCCGAGTCCCGCAGATGCACATTTCTTGATACACTGCTGCAGAGTGTCAATTCCTTTCTGTTCGATGCCGTTTGCCATGAAAGCTCCGAGTGTCACCATACCAGTCGGTGCGTCTACCACCGCTAGCAGAATACACAACGGGATAATACATAATTTGTTAAAGGTTAAAGGTTAAAGGTGCATATAGCTCTTAATGATCCCATCTCAGAGCTACGGAGCGTCACTTGTCATATGGGATCACACAGTGTTACCTGCCACCCGACAGAGGTGAACGCGCCCCGCCTTAACCCCAGCCAGATAGGCCGGTACTCGATTTACCTACCCCGGAGGGATGGAAGGCTGAGTTGACCTAGGCGGTTGGTTACATCCCGAGATGGTTTACCTGCCTACAGGCAGTCACCCATCGCAGTATTAACCGGGCCCGGCGTACAGTAACTTCGCTGATTGGATCAGACGCGTTACCACTACACCACGCCTACCGCTGTTGACTTTTTATTATCGTTTTTAAGTAACTCAAGTACATATGATATATTATTGTATTATCGTATAATAGTTATAGCTGCGATTTGTCAACGGTGATATCAGACGAGTATATGAATATGAACAGCGGTCTATGGCATGATTGACCACCGTGGCAACTGGTGCAGCAGCAGCAGCAGCAGCATGTAAGCTGCTGTCCCTCGCCGGCGAGCGGTTGCCCGATATAGCGACTTACCTACCGACGGACCAGTGATGATGATGCTCTATGACGTCATAGGGAGCACCTGTTGCGCCTATAGCCGTCGGTAATAAAGCAGCAAAGGGAGGACCAAACCCCCCAGACAGCCCCCACGCAAGTCAAAGCATCCTGTTGTCGACAAAGTAGGACAGGAAAAACTCTCCACCCCCTGACCATAAGGTACCTAGGCCTATATAACTGTCATTATTATTCACAGCAGTGTGATAATAATTCGAAAAAGTAAATGGGATTAAAACGTGTGCAAAGCGCCAGACACAAACTGTACTAAACTAAACTAAAAAATATGTCAGTGCATTTCTTTTCAGTATATTTCTGTCGCTTTGTGCACTAGGGGTTCTCCTGTAAGGGGTTCGGTCTTAGCTTGTTGGCATAGGGGGTTTGACATAAAGAGGTTTTGGCTTAGAGGGATTAAGTCCACGGGCACCAAAAGCAGAGGCAGATATATAACAGCAACTTCGCCTGTCCGATGTCCGTCTGTCCGTTCTGTCTACCTATTCCATCAGTTCCTGCCACACCTTAGACGCCGTCGTCTATGAAGTCGTATTCTCTGACGATTGGCTGACCTATAGTCTCATCTCTGCAGATGTCATTCATACTGAGTTATATACGAACTTACGACGGTTAATGCAGTTCAGTTGCAGAGATACAGTGCGAGTGACTGCAGCCCGATCAATCGCCGCCGCTTCAATTACCAGACGCCTCGCTGCAAAATGCCACGCACTTGTCAGTCGGAGAAATTCCGCCGACATCCTCACGGACCTTTTAACGGCTTTCATGTTCTATCAGAATCAGTCTTCAGACGATATTTTGCTGCCGATGATAGCAACTTATGTTCGTTATTTGCCACGCGATTAAACAAAAGAACTTTAAAAAAGTTAGCAAGCTGGAACACAATTTATCAAACACGATCGAAAGTAATCGTCCCTGAGCGCCAAGCGATTTCGCCTATCCCGGCACATTTCTGCGCAGCCTGATCTGTCTGTCTGTCCGTCTTTGACTCTGACTCTGCCGCCAGTATGTCTGTCACTTTATGCCTTTTGTTCAAATTGTCGGAAGGATTTCGATGTCATTTGGCAGGTAAAAGTGTGAGTTCGATGACACACTGTATCAGGCGGGAATCCTGCCGCCCAAGGAAAGGGGATATTTGCGAGTCTGACTCCAGCCATATTGTGGCTAAACCGTTAGTCCTATGCAGCCACTGGGCGACTACAAAGAACAAAAATTCCGCCTTTTGCCAGATGACTGTGTCGCTATCACTATCAAAGTTGCCGTGCAGTTGCTATACATACCGCAGACTCGTCGCCGGAAGCCTGCATGGTGTCCTCGTAAAGCACTCCGCGTCCGACGCGTCGATCAGCACCGACGACGAAGTCAACGACGACACGGACGCACGGGTACCACGCGCTGACACACGAGTGCGTCGTCGCCCTTTCGCCGCCCTTCTCCACCGACCCCTCGCAGAACTGACACTCGGCGTCCTTCTCGGCTTGGGTCACGTTGACGACGCGGCACGTGGCTGCCGCGTAGGCGCGGGACAGCACGTACTCGCGCACGACGATTGCACCGCCGGCCGCCAGGGCGCCGACGGCCAGTACGCACACGGTGCAGATGATACAGCGCAGGGCACGGTGTCGACGAGCCTGCTGTGCCGGTGCATGCGACCGGAAGTTGTCCAACGACGACACCGTCTTATTCACCTGCATCGGCGGAATCATGATGACGGCTGGCTAAAACGTAGTAACGTGGCACTAAAGACAAACCGAGAGACTGCAGCTTCTCGGATGAATCGCCCGCGACGTCTTCTCTTCTGTACTACACTCGCTCTGCCAGCACCTGCAGACATTGGACATCGTCGCACACTAAATAATTGTCAGTTTATTTCTTATTTTCAAATGGTAAAGACGCTGAATAATGATCAGGTATTCAAAAAGACCTATACAGTTCGCCACCAAAGTTTCATTAGTTCTTCGTTTTGTCATGCTCGATCCCTCTACAGTATGTCACTAATATCTGTCCTGGCCTTTGAAGCTATCCAGCTTTTAAACAAGCAGACAGACAAACGAACAAACAAACAAACAAACAAACATTCAGGCAGACTGTCACATATTCTCCATCTTCGGCGGAGTTAATAGCAGCAGAGGCAGGCCCGTCGAGAAAGAGGAGTAAGGGGGTAAGATAACTCGGACCCCGCCACCTTTGGGGCTTCGGCGTCGCTCAAAAAATACATAGTACACCAGAGTGCGCCATTTAAAAATAAACTAAAACTTTCTTCCAGTGGAGCCCCGCGAGAATGTTTCCCCAGGCCCCGCTGTAGCTCTCGACGGACCTGAGTAGAGGTGAAACAACAGTCTTTTTGTTTAAATGAACGATCAGTTGCCAGATAAAGCGGCTAATTGCTCTCCAAATAGACGTAATAAACATTTTCCCGTTTTTTCATTCATTTCACGTTTTCACGTTTTTTTAACTTTTTTAACGTTTTAACAATTTAAAAGAAAAGTTAATTAAAAATTTCACCTAAAATTTTACCTTTGTAACTTTCATCAAGTTAAGAACAAATAATATCGAACAGGCGTCTAAAATCAAGTTTTTAAAAAAGCTTATTGCCTATTATTGCTAGTATTTCTTACACTTATATTTTACAAGGTAATGTAGCGACGCAGTCGATGTGTGGTGGGTCATGTAATAACGACGTTATTGCGAATTTTCCACAAAATGTCACAGTGAAAAAAGTCAAAAATCTGGCAACATTTGACGAAGACATAGGCAAAAGTCGGAGGGCTGCTTTTTTGCCCATGCTGTACAGGTAGGCCCTATCTGGGTTACAACTTGGCGGTGGTCATAGGCGTAGTAGCAAAGGAGTGCATGTGCATTTCGCCAGAGCCCAAGAAATATGCAATTTGTCCAGTAAAACTAACGTTTTCAGAGCTTTTTCACGACCAAAAAATCGTTTGCGGCCGGGGCTCTGCTCCGGACCCCCTGGTCGGTAGAGGATTTGCTGTCCTCTCCCCAAGATCCCCACCCCCGATCTCAGCCTTAGGCATCGATTTCCGGCCTTTCAATGTTCTGGTCTCAAACCGTCTCCCAACCCCAATTTCTGGCTACGCACCTGGCGGTGCATACATGTATGTTGTAGTCTATAACATGCAGCCTTGTTAATAGGCCTATCACTAGCAGTTTAATGGATATTTTTGTAACTAAATCCTTATAGGCTTAATGTTGTTTTCTGTATTACCATAATACAATTTCAGACAGCATCGCTGAAAGCAAAGACGCCGCGGCTATTGCGACAGATTAACAACCGTAGCGCGGTCCGTCTGTCCGTCTGTCGCACTCGTGGATCCTGCTAAAGTTGACGTGATGAGATGGCATTTGATAGCAACACTCTTTTGACTTTAAGTAACAATGTATTAGTCAGAGGCCCTCCGTCCGCGGGAAAGGAAAATTTTAGGAGAGAAACCGCCTGTCATAACAGTTGGCATTGCAAGTTTCCGCCAAAAGGACACGAATCACAGAACGATCGCTGCCTACTGTCAAATGACTTTGAATCTGGCTCTTTTAGTTCTTTTCGCTTTTTTTGCTGTCCTAATCTCAGAGAAAAGTTGCAATAAAATGCCAAGACACTCATCCGACGGAATATCATTTTTCACAAAAGTCACACATTGTGCTGAGGTCTTCGACGCACATTAGTGATTACGCACCTGTTATGCAGCAGTGACAGTAACGGGTCACTCGGTAATCCACCTTTCACCTTTCACAGTGGTTCATATCCGTCCATGTCATGTTGTCCGTGTTTCGGTAGGCCTACAGTGTGTTTACAAGCGCTTGAATCTGCTACGCGCGCGGCATTTTAACCATGACGAAGACGTATCTACCGCTTTCTGGTCGGTACGGGTACGGTGGCGATTATACCCAGCAACAGATTGGCTAGGAGTAATTCATCATCGTTCATCTGTACAAAGCGACACGTTTCGGACAACAGGTCCCGGCGTTGATGACGTCGATTCAAACTCCTCTCTATTCACTCGCTCGTTTGCTCTGCTCGCTCGGCGTTCGCTGCACCCGATCTGCTGCCGACCGACCTCTGTGCGCGGCGATTCGGGGAATAGCAAACGCTGCCAGCATAATAGGCACTGAAGGCTGAGAAAATAAAAGCATCTGTATAAAATTGCTGCTGCTCAAAGCAAGAAAGACAGCAGTACACGACACCAAGCACACTGTGACCCCTAAGATAAAGGGGAATCGGGGGCTCAAACCCCCTGGCCAAACTTGTATTTGCCCACTTGTGATTTACTAGGGGGTAGCACTCATTAACGATTTCGCTTCTTACGAAATTATTTTTGTTTTTGTTCGCATTTTTTACATTTACTAAGTTTTTTCTTGTACTGTAAAACAGTACAGCAGTGGTAGCATATTGGAACAACGTTACAAAAAGCACTCAAACGTCGAGCTAGTGGCTTCTATATCTATACTTGGTGGGCGCAGATGACTGACACAATTTTGTACCATAAGCGCGACCGTTAGTAGGCTACGGTCGGCTAAAAGCCGTTGCTTCTCCCAAATTGAAGCAGTCGTCAGATCGGATAAATCTCAGCAAGACTCACGGACCAGGCGGTCGGTCGGAGGGCCTAACTACACGCTTGGGTACCTGCCGCTCCGTGCCGCCAGGGAGGGAATGCTATCCGGCGCTCAGTACAGAGAGAGGCGCCTCCTGGCGCCAGCAATCGATGGATAGATGTCCGAGTGGTTGGTTGGTCGGGGCGCCGGCTAGCAGTTCCCGGGCGCCGGTCGACCGACCGACGCCCGGAGCTCCGCCTTCTGACGCTTTCGCTCAATTTACCGGGCGCCATGGAAAGGTAAATTGTTTTGCTCTACACCGAGATCACGCGGACTGAATGAAGCCTCTACCGGTCCACCCCTGCATAATCGATCATTTTTACGCGCGCCAACATGTAATGCTTCGTGCGTCTTAGCTATCGTCGAGGCGTCCGTCTGTCCGGCTATCGATCCGTCACATTTTTGAACCCCATCAAAACGAAGTCTTCACTGTTGGCTGTCCCAAGGACTCTACTTTCTTGTGACAAAATTTGGTACCACGGGATGAGGGCCCTTTGAAGAGGATTCGCCTCGAATAAAAGCGTCAGAGAAGGGTACCTCTAAAAGTCGTTATTTTGCCGCTATTTGCTCGTCTAGCGTGAAAACAGTTACAAATAGACACGCCGGGTAAAAAACTAACCTCGAACGAGGACGTCAAAAAGGGGTACCCTCTAAGAAGTAGTTATTTTACTGCTATCGACTCGTTTAGCGTGAAAATGGTTGCATATAGGCACAGATTGGCTGCTTATCATAACAAGCACAGCTGACTAGCTTTTCAAAGATACAATCATCGTTTTGATACAGTGGCAGAGTGTGAAATAGTACAGGCGTAGGGACACACAGACGAACGCCTCCACGACAGCTGGGATGCGCTAATTAGCATAGTGCCGCGCGTAAAAATAACTACTAACACACAAGTTGTCGGCGACTTCATCGAATCCGCAGACAAATTTGATGTTTATCTTAATTGATGTTTATCTTAATGTTTATCTTAATTTCTTAATTTTCAATCTTTGAATGGTTATTGCCGCCTAGACCTTAACCGTCGCATTGTTCTGCATCATACCGTAGACAAAACTGCGTCTTTCAGCGTGCCTGGAAAGACAAACGCCTCATAGTCACCGCTAAAGCCCGTCTCTGTTAGACCCTATAGTAAGTTAAGTTAAGTTGAAAACGAACTTATAAAGCGCCATAAAACTAAACGTGTGTAAAGATACAGAGGCGCTGGCTACGAAGCTACAGAAGGTGCAGAACTGTCCAGAACTACACTGTGTCCAATAAAAAAGTAAACAATTAACAACTCAGCTAAAAATAATATTTTTCAACAAAATTTGGTGATCGCTTCAGCAATTCGTTGGGGATTTAGTGTATAAAATTTTATTCAAGTTTGTTCGGATTTGACATTACTATAGTAGTACAACGTCTAGGGGTTTACTTTTTTGGACACTGTGTATGATTATGCGTACTGCTGTGTACGCTGCAGAAACATTGACTCTGCTGGCGGCGTGTATACGAACACTACTAGAAGAAACGGAGAAAAAGATACAAAACAGCGTTGGTTGAAGTTGATTGACGCCAGTTGGTTGGGTCGGGCGGACCGACTGCAGGTAGTTTATAGGTCAGTGCCAAGCCAGGTAGATAAGCTCGACACGCTGCCTACGTATCCATGATATAGCCACGTGCCAAGGGCCGACCGGGTATAGGTCAATTGAATGAACAAGAGGGAGGTCCGAGAACGCCTGCAACTTAAACGCTCTGCCGCTCCTAAATCAAGTTTAACATTTTGCTTTGTTTTAAGACAGCATTTTTGACAGAAAAATGCAATCAAATTAAATAATTATTAGCATACACTAAACATTAAAAATTATTACAAATTATCCGGCTACAAAAATGATTTCAAATAAAATTAAAGAGACAGAAAAGTTAGAACACGCCGATATACCATCACGGCTGGTGTTTTTCACGGACTTCAGCAAAATAGTGCGGAGCGCGTTTCCTCCCTGGAAAAAAATGGGGACGGCGCCTCCCCTTTTCACAGTACGTCGACCTCGCCCCATTGCACACCTGCAGGTGCTCCACAGCTAGCCTACTGGCTACAGCAAGTTCGAGCGTCATCAGGTCAGTATCAGTTGAGGTCTACAAGTGCATGCTGAGCTGCAGACTATAGTCTGTAGACCTGGCTGCTGCTGCTGATGCTGATAGCCTACTGATGCGGTCTGTGCAGATGCAGATGGCGATGGCTGACCATGAGCTGATAAGAGGGTCGGCGAATAGGCCTAGGCGCCAGCATTTAGAAATTCGTGCGAGGCGACCTCCGTTTCCTTTAGCTTCGCTTTCTCCTCCCTTTTCTCCATTCTTTTTTCATCTTCTCTCTCCGTTTTTACGCGCGAAAGTAGCTACTGCTTTAGCGCATTTTAGCCATCGCAATTCTGTATGTCCGTCTGTCCGTCCGTCTGTTTCTCCGTCTGTCACACGGGTGGATAAGTCAAAAAAAGTGCAAGCTAGGATCACCAAATCTTTATCACTGGCTGTCTAAAAGACTAGTTTCAGGATCCGTAAAGCTTTTTTTCATAAATTCGAAAGGGGTCACCCCCAGCGAGGGTGCTAAATGACAGGAGGGTGGGAAAAATTTGCGATTTTTAGGCAATAAGTTGCTGTATCTCAGAAACGGTGCGAGATATAGGGCTTAGGTTACTATTAATTACTAATAGGAGATCGTACAATGGCTCTCTATTGGCACCGAAATCAATGACCTTGAACATCAAAATGGCGGTTTTGTGGATTTTTCCGGCGATTTTGGGCTGCGAGACACATTTCAGAAGCGAATTGCGCCGAAATCAATCGAGATAGACAAGGACAAACTGCATATAAAAAGTCATAGGAAGGAAGATGAGGCATCACGAAATTGGTGTAAAAGGAGAGAAAAGGGAAAATGACAAGAAGAAAGGAAGGAAGACCGTGGAAGCGAAGGCTGATTGGACCCGGGCAGCTTCACGTTTGGAGGAGCGGCCCATATCGCAGATTTCTCTCTTTTCGTGCTTTTCAGTGTTATGATCGTAATTTATTTTAGGTTATATTTTTAAAATATCATTACACTCTCCTGAATCGCCAGGAGGGAGCCGTCTCACCAAGGCCGGCATTAGGCATGTTCGTGGTGTTTGGTCGTCGATTTTAGGAAAGCGCTATTTGGACCATACAAAAGGCCTATTAGGTCCTATAGGCCTAAAGGCTATTCGACCTAAACGTGGATTCGTTTTCATTTTGCCACTTATTGATTAATGACCAAAGAACTAAAATGCTGCAATTAGATGCGCTTTTTAAGTAGGTCGATACAGTGCAGCAAATTCCACTAACGCGTGGTTGGCAATGGCGAGACAAGGGGGAGGAGGACAGAAGGCCCACCCCTCAATTCTCCCGGCGAAACTAGCACATTTTTAAACTGCGTAAGATTTTGTCAGTTGATTCTCAGTAAAATAATTAAAAATTTTGTTACCACCGCCCACAAATTCTCATATTTTAAAAGATATAATGTGCTTACTTTGATTTAGACTGGGGCTTCGCCACAGACCCATTGAGCCCAGTAGACACGTACACGTCCTAGGAGTTACTACGTCGTCTGATTTGAGTCTTGAGAAACATGTCTCAGCCGTCAGTGCTACCTGCTTCTTTCATCTCAGACAGATTCGTCGTGTCCGGCAGTCGTTGGATGTCGGGTCGGCTAAAACCCTCGTGCAA
>Ga0209671_1008844_pt1 | contig 10550 bp, 7 predicted proteins | sample WorMetHERISLAND2_2_FD_187401 | JGI IMG/M metagenome (GOLD analysis project Ga0209671, IMG submission 187401) | Marine gutless worms symbiont microbial communities from Max Planck institute for Marine Microbiology, Germany - Olavius geniculatus... | ecosystem: Host-associated > Annelida >...
ACAGTGTAAGGGTGACATCGTGGTTGTAGATATAAAACAGCACAAATCACAATTTACAAATTCAAACTTTACCATTACACAGTCAGCAAAGTTCTTCTGACATTGTGTAATGGTGATGTTTGAATTTTTAAATTGTGATTTGTGCTGTTTTATATCTACAACAACGATGTCACCCTTACACTGTATATAAACTGAACAGTTTTTTACATAAATATTTGCAGTTTTATTGCCGTTGGAAGTACTCTGGATTAGTTAATTATAGCAATGTTAGAAAATGTAGAAATGTTTTTTGGGGGGTGAACATGTTCAGGGGGAAATGTCCTACACCCTGACAGGCACACGGACAGACGAAGGGACAGACGGATGGGAAGACGCGTATCAGGACGAGTGGCATATTAGGACGGCCATACAATTCACACAAAATGGCAAAGCACACTGATTTTTGCTTGGATGCAACAGCTGACTGAGCTGAGCGTCTTTCGTCTGCAAGACTGCAAGTATTGACAGGTTGTGTTGCATTTTGGTGTAGTTTGATTATTTATGCAGTAGCTTAAAACATTCTGTTGTGAGAAAAGCTAGAAACTGCTGATTCTCACAAATCAGCAGTTTATAGCTTTTCATTACACGATTGCTAACGGCGAGCAATTGATTTTGATCAGCAGAAATGCGTTAAAATGTTTCGACATCCGACGGCGTCATCGGCGACGCTGTTTAGCGTTGACGACAACTGATGATTGATTCGTTGGTGCGCTTTGTGTGTATGCTGGTCCAAAATTGGCTTAAAATTTAGCATTTAACTTTGGCGGTAGTGGAAGTAGCACCACGATACTTTGCCGTGTGTTGTGCCTCTAGGTTGGGGTGTTAACGCGGGTACAACTTTTGGGGGGGCACTGCCCCCTTACAATTTTGGAGGGCAAAAAAACGTCCAAATTTTGGTGCGATATAGGAAAACATTTGATTTTGACCTCGAATATCTCTGGAACGCATAGAAATATCGACAAGTGGTAAACGGCGTTAGGCTATCAACGGCGATTCATCGCCCTTTGAACAAAAAAAAATTTGAACTTTGGTCCACTAACAAAAAAGTTATAAACGCACATGTTGACATACCGCTTGTCGATATTGGGCGTCCTTCGTATGCTAATGCATTTGAGTTTGGGCCACGTGACTTTGCTACTGGGGGGGGGAATTTCACCCTCCTCCCTGAATTTTCCTCCCAGTTGGACTTAGGGCGCCGAGCGGACTCACGTTGGGCTTTGCCCCAAATTTCTAGTAAGTTTTATATGATAATCATTTGATATCGAGTGTATTTGTGACTTGCAAAGTTCCTGCACATCACGGTGAATATCAGGCATATACACTAGTAACGTGTGTAGTTGTTCACGTAACAAAATGACGTTGCTGCTGCTGCTGCTGCTGCGTTGTTACCTGTCTGTCAGTGGCTGGCTGCTGGGTGTATGGGCTGGCACACCTGTGCAGTGCCATATGTACGCAAATAAACGCACGCGCCCGCCCGCGTGCGTCAAACGACCCTCTAACACAACGTTGTCGGAACTACTAGCACTATAAGTGACTAGCATCTGACCAGGATGAATTGACTGCATGGAAGACTTGGGGGTTTGCATGGGACGAGGGTGAAATTAAAACGGTGTGATGGACGAAATGTTACTTGTGGCTTGGTCTAGCAACGATATCGTTGGTCTGCATTGCATTAATGAAGTTACTCTACGCTGAATCTGCGATTGAGAAGTGTAAGCTGGTATCTGGCTGAGCGCTATGGAAACGGAGATCAGCGCCGCCCTGTGTGCCTTCTAGCTCAAAGAAGGACTTTCCGTTTTTTGTTTTTGGGGGGGTGGACTAAATGACGCGTGTCTAGCGGACAGTGCAGTTCGTATGGCAGAGGATTGAGTAAGTTCCAGTTATATTGAGCTATATCGAGAAGCCGTGTGTGACGTTGGCCCTATATGTTCACAACACACACGCGTAGTTATTCTGTCATCGGTCATGCCTGCCTCTCTGTTGTTAAATGTCACAGTCGCTGTAGTTCGCCCACCGTTCGACCGTTGGTTCTATACCGTTGTATTCGTCGTCGTTGTCGTCGTTTGTTCGTTCTTTGTCTGCTTGCCTGCACGCCCGAGCTTGCCTACCTGTCCGTCCTCCCCACCCACCTGGCCGGCCTCATTGCGTCACGTGACCCTCCTCATGCCTACCCCCCATCGTTGATGTTGAGCTGGTTTTCACCTGCCACTTACAGGTGTTCGATTCTGGGCTTGGCGCAGCCGCTGCATCTGCACGCCCGCTGCTGGCCACGTGTACAGGCTATTGCCTACGTTCTCACGGTATACGGGCTGACGGCAGATGTCCTGTGCAGGCTGACTATACTATAGTTTTTATTGACGTTTATCACGAAGTCTTACATGCATGACAAAGACTTGAGCATCCATTTTCCATAGAACCTTTGTGCGAATAAGAACAGCCTGTTGTTTCAGTTTGTAGGACATTTTTGGCTTGAGTTTTTAGCAATTTTGAAATTTTATCTTGCAGTGAACTGAGTTCTGTTTGGTTTTGCTGCAGTGTTGTTTTCCATGTACTATTAATAGCAGTTATTGAAATAATTGGAAGTTTCAAGTTTACTTTAATGATTGGCCAATTTTTCCAGGATCTCCAATTTTGGCAATCGTTTTGTCACAGTGGCGTAGTTGGTAGCGCGTTTCGGCTGAAACGAAGTTACTCTACGCCGGGCCCGGTGTTAGTACAGCGATGGGTGACTGCCTGCGGGCAGGTAAACCATCTCGGTGCGAAGCCTGCCAGCTAGGTCGACTCAGCCTTCTACCTTCCGTGGGACGGTAAAATGAGTAGTAACTCATTTATATAGGTTACGGAAGGTGGGGACCTTGGTACAGCTGACTGGGGTTGCCTAGCCGGCCGCTGCGCCAGCCTGCCTGCAGGCTGTACACGGTGGCCGTGCGGCAGGCGGCTCTGGTTAGTGACGAAAGCGCATTAGAGGCGTGCGCATGCTCGCGACTATGCGCTATACAAATTGACGATCTTTACCTTTACCCAAGCAACATCGTCACAGCACTTACTTAATTAACATCTTATTAAATGAAGTCGCTTGACATGTTACTCAAGTTCAGCAAACGTACTGGGCTGACGCATGTATATCGGCAATTATGTCTTGCTTTTGATCCATATGTAAAAGTGAAAGAGTGTCCAAAAACGTTTGTGTCTCATGCAAACGATACATATACTCTACAGTGCCATCCAGAGTTTCGACTTTTGATACGGTTAGGTGAGTCACGTGGGAGAAGCCCTACGGTGGCCTGCACTAATAAGCACTTTCCAGAAGTTTACTGCCAAGAATTCTGTTTAAGGTGTAATAATTCCAGACCTTTATATTGTCCGGTTGAGCAGCGTTCAAAATTGGCATTCTGTTCTGCACTGAGGCATGAGGGTATAAACTGCATGTGTACAACGCCGTATAACGGCAGAGTCTTGAGTTCTCTGCGCTTGGTTTGGAGTCCAGACGTCCGCTGACATCCATTCCTGGCTTCATGGCTGCTTGTCCAATGTCTGGTATAAAGCTGGCCCACCACGTGTGCATTGCGTGTCTGTTACGGTCGCCGCATACTTGCCCACTAGTACCGCGGCGTCATCGTAATTAGATATATATTATTGATGGGCCGTCTATACTGCCACGGTGTCCGGAAATACGTTGTCCAGAGATTAAACTGACAACGCCCGACCGCCGACCCACGGCTTCCGTATAGCCCCATGACGTCACCCGCCGCTAGCTAAATTGCATTTTGCGACAAAATGTCCAGTCTTGTCTGCTGATGCATGGCAGATGTGGCGTGTTTTGGTTAAGTCGATTGCATTCTGTGGCATTTGTGTATGTATATGTTGGTGTTTTGTTGATAAATTGCATCATTGTTCAGAGCGCTATGTGTCGATTGGGCTATGTGTAATGTCGCAGACGCTTGCGGAGATGCTTAGGGTGCTTTAGTTGATCGGTTTCTGTGGTCTGATAATGGTCTATTTGGTTCATTCTGTTGCTTGGAAGAATAAAACATTTTTGTAATTAATTATGACATATCTGTTTTCTGCCTTTTTGCTATTTATGTGAGAATAAGCTTGAAGCTGTTTGTATGGGTAAATTCTGCATTGTCGAACATTGAAGTTATGCATGACCTTCTGACTAGAGCAGTTATATAGATCTTTTGATGTGAACATCTGGGTTTGGTGATTTTGCTGGATGTGGGGTTTTATTTGTATATATCTGTCAGTTTGTCTTGCTGTATATCTGAAATTATGTGTTTTTTTTCTTTTGGATGAATAAACATGTACGTATATTGTAAGCATTTTGGCAATTCGACCCGTGCTGCTGCTGCTATGTGAAAGCTTCCGTGGCTGGGCGGGCGTTGCATGTATGGTGCAGAGCTGTGCATGGCATTGGCATGCCTGTCACGTTCTCTTGTCATACTTTCCTCCCCGTCAACGAACTACGTCCATTTCGCCGTTTCCTGACATGTCGCCCTGCAGATCGCTTGTTTACAGACTTCACAGTCATGAGGTATAAGGACAACGAAGTCAGACAAGGTGCAGGTTATTACAGTTTAAATATATAGAACTTTTTCGACATGGTCTGATTCAAACTTTTACCTGTTTTTATGTGTGTTTCTTATTCCACGAATAGTAGCATGTAGAAAATAAATTATGATACTTATTATTTGCTACTTTTGTAACTGCTATGTTGAACTGTAACCGGCTGCAGCGCTATAATGCATTCAGGTCACTGTTGATTTGGGGCTAGTTCTGGGTTTTCCCAATTAGGGTCAGTTTGTTTCTTTGGTGATTATTTTATGTTTTTTGGTGTATTTTTTGTATTTGTGTCGAGACACACCTCGCGAGTCGCGATGCGCTAGCCCCACCTTCATATCTGTGCTGTTGCAGTGTAAGCTGGTGTCTGGCAGAGGGCTAAGTAAACGGAGCTCAGCGCAGTCGTATGTGCCTTATAGCCAGAGAAGGACTTTACGTTTTATTGCTTTGTCTTGAGTCCAATTGACAGTATTCGCGCATTTGTTGATTAGGTGGAAAGACTCGTATCTGGGATGAGCTATGCTGTGTCGAGCCGTAAAAACCAGCCTCCGTCCGACTCAGTTTTGTGTCTGTCGTATTATTGCAGCTTGTACACATTGTCTGGCGTGGTACTGTACGTAGGCCTGTGTCACCGTGTGTCCGTGGGGACGCACTGACGTGGCGTCGGCCGGTACACGTGGGACGTCAGCGGCTGACAACAACGACAACAACAACGACAACGACGAAATTACGTCAGTTCGACTGCATGTTGTCGTCGTGGCGCGATGATCGCGGACCAGCGAATCGTCGTAGGCCTATTGATTCAGTTGAGTGCCTACTGCGCATCAGTACGGGCGAATCTTTTAATTTTCTGTCAGTCGACCGGGCCGGCAGCGCGTTGTTGTGACTTGTAACCCCGGCGTGACGGCCTCACGCGACCCGCCTTGATTAATTTGCCCGTTCGTCCATCCATCGGTCCGTCCGTTGCTATGTCCGTGTTAGGATGCGGCGTTGGTGCAGTCTGTGTCCTCGTGCCTGCGTGCATATCTCTGCCTTTCTGTCTGTCTGTCGGCGTCGCTGATGGCTGCGGCAGTGAGGCTTATCGGCACTGGCTCAGCGAACGCACCGCGCACTGCACGGCCTTGTCGCAATGCATGGCGACATTGATGCGGCCAGAATCTGACGTCTTGGGGTAGAGGGCTGTCTAGTGTCCGCACGTCTGATAGTACAGAAATAAAGCAGAAATTGTACGTGTGAAACTAATAGTGACATACTGCACGGCGTACGCCGTAGGCCTATATATTCTGGCTGTTATTTTATACACATTGTGTCTGAAATATAGGCTGGAACTATTTTGCTATCTTCACATTTATTACAAAAGGAATAAATAATAAGCTAACGGATCTGAAACAGATTCTGAAACAAATGATCTCGACAGCTGTAGCACTAGGAAATTCAAAAGGATGTTGACTTTTTTAGCAGCAGATTTTTTTTTCACCAACTTATGTATCGTCAGTCCATAAATGAAGGTGTGTCCTGGGTTAAGCGAGGAGACATGGGGACGGGACGCAGTGAGGGAGGTCTGCATTGTGTTGTCTGTGTGCGATTGTGGGGGGTCGGTGTGTACGTGGTGGTCTGGTCACCTCATCTCGTCATTGACAACGTTGCCATTGCCCACTGTGATGACCTACTGCAGTGCCGGGAATGCTCAGCATAGTTTATTGTCTGCAGTTGATCCGTTCGTGGACACACACGTGACGTGATTCTCATACCGATTCATTCACACTGATTCAGTTCGTCCAGTTGTGTTTCTCGTCTTCATCTGTATAAACTGTGTTCATGCAGACTGAATAAGCTGCCGTGTCGTGTTGTCTTCTTTATACAGTATTCACGGTGTTTCATAAAAAGGATCCCTTTTTGATTTTTTTTTTATAATTCACTCAATTGATGATCAGTTTACGCAAAATTGTTACCAGTTGTAGCTGAAGAAATACTAATTCAGAATATTTCAACAAAATATGGCAGTTGATTAAATATTCTCTGCTATTCGTGATGTAACGCTGACGTCATAATGTGTCGTGAGTACAAGCTTGCTTGTCTCAACTGGTGCTGTCAGTTGCTACTTTGCTTCGATGGTAAATGTAATCTGGTTCGCTGATGAAGAATATTCATCGTGTCAGCACTAAGCAACATGGGGAAATGAAATCAGGCTTCTCGTGATCCAAAAACACAACCGTTTTGTAAGCTCGGTGTGCTACTGCACTGTCTTGCTCGAACATGTGAAAGTCCAGCTATCCCCACAGACATGTAAATGTGATTGCTTTGCATGTTTTTGTGGCTACAACTGTAAAACTTCACGAATTTGTCATGAGGGAACCAGATTTTTCACCATCAGAACAGGGTAGCAACTGACAGCACCAGTTGAGACTAGCAAGCTTGTACCCACTACCCATGACACATTATGACGTCAGCGTTACGTCATGACTAGCAAAGAATATTTAATCAACTGCCATATTTTGTTTAAATATTTCGAATTAGCATTTCTTCAGCTACAACTGGTAAAAATTTTGTGTAAATTGATCATTTGAGTGAATTATGAAAGAAAGAAAAAGGGGTCCTTTTTATGAAACACCGTGTATATACAACGTGCAGTTGAAACGTTGCTGTTTTATTGCGACTCAATAAAATTATACCCCTGACTTGCTTGCGACACATGCGCTGTTTAAATATGTTCTAATCGATTGATTGAAAATAGTTTCTGCCACCCTTGTACGCAGTTATACATTAAAATATGGCAGTGCATTGTCTCCCTGACTGCCTGTCTGTCCTTCCGTCCGTCTGAGAGATAATGATGGACTTACTATTAACCCTTCTTGGGTAGGTTGTTAGATTGGGTGCAGCAAGATGAAACTGGGATTAGGAGGCCTAGGTTTCTTATTGCTGTAGCATATCTCTGAAAGCTAACATACCATTAGATGTACCGTTTTGCTGTAAAATAATAGCTCGTTGTCGGCATTCATGTGTGTGCGTGTAATTATGCTGAAGTATTTAGTCAGGTTCTGATGTAGATTGTTAGTGTAAAAGGGTTGTTGTGTTCTGTGTCTGCAGGCTCATACAATACGCCGGACTCTGCGAATGGCACAGCAGCGAAACAGGCCAATACAGGTGTGTAGTCAGTATTCTGACCTGGATAACTATTATATCCTCACTCCCTGCCCTTAGTACTCTACTCATTTCTAGTTAGGTGCATTTCTGTGGGCGTCGCCAGATAATATGCTGCATATGAATAATATGCTATTTCTGTGTACTTGATTAAGGGGTGCCTATGTGTAAAACTAAAACTACAAGAAATTTGAGCTAATGCTGACGGGACGCGCGAAAGCTTATAGCAGTTCCTGTTTGCAAACTGTCAGTCTATCTCTAGCCATTTTGGCGTGACTTTTACGGGGGTACCGCTCTTTGATGCTCTCGTGCGCAGGTTTTCTTGAACCTAGAAAATCGAGACTTGGACCGTCAGAATCTACGTTCAATGCTGATAATTTCATACGCAGCTTGTCCATGTCTATCTCAATTGGTTTTGACGCAATTCGCTCTCGCAATGTGTCTCGCAGCCCGAAATCGCCAAAAAATCACAAAATCGCCTATTTTGGCGTTCAAGGTCATTCAAGGTCATTGAATTGGGCGCCAATCGAGAGCCAATGTACGACTTTCTGTTAGTGATTAATGGTAACCTAGGCCCTATCTTGCAACGTTACTGAGATACAGCGACTTATCGGCCAAAAATCACAAATTGGCCACCCCCTCTCATTTAGGGCCCTCGTTCGGGGTGACCTCCTTCGAATTTGTGGAAAAGCTTTACGGTTCCTGAAACCATGGACGGTAGAAGGCTGAGTCGACCTAGCTGGCAGGCTTCGCACCAAGATGGTTTACCTGCCCACAGGCAGTCACCCATCGCAGTATTAACCGGGCCTGGCGTAGAGTAACTTCATTTCAGCCGAAACGCGTTACCAACTACGCTACGCCACCAATGCCAGTTCCATGGAGCCATCTTGTGAATGATATAGCCTTCTGTAGCAGCGCAAAATCGCCAAAAAGTCCATAAAACCCCCTATTTTGGCGTTCAAGGTCATTGAATTCAGCGCCAATTGAAAGCCAGTATACGATTTCCTAATAGGGATTAATAGTAACCTAGGCCTTATCTCGCACCGTTACTGAGATACAGCGACTTATTGGCCAAAAATCGCAAATTTTGACCACCCCCCTCTTATTTAGCGCCTTCGTTTAGGGTGACCCCCTTCGAATTTATCGAAAAGCTTTACGGTTCCTGAAACTAGAATCTTCCAGGCAGCCGACCGTGAAGATTTGGTGATCCTAGCTTGCACCGTTTTGACTGATTTACCCGTATGACGGATAGACGGACGGACGGACAGAATTGTGATGGCTAAGACGCGCTGAAAGCAGTAGCTGCTATCGCGCGTAAAAATCAGAACAAAAAAAACTTGTGTGGGTTTGTTTAATTGTTGGGAGTCAAAAAGTCAAAATCTGATAACTTCTTCCCTTATCTTGCCCACAAGTTTTTGCTCTCGTAAAACAGTGCATGTAGTTTAGTATTGTTTGGTAAATGTCAGTGCTGTAATAAAATGGCTGAGCTTGGGCTCTCCGAATACTTTTTGTACAGAAAGAATGTTGCAGATATTCTCATGAATTCATGCCTTAAGTATAACTTTTTTGAGCTTTGAACATCGATGCCATATAGGTCTATCACTGTTAAGTTTTCATGTGCTGTTTCACTTTGTGAGAATACTCAGTTGAGTTTTTTTCAGTTTCTGCAGTTGATATGGACAGAGTGCAGTGGGTAATGTTCGCTCCCGTGGAAGGGTCATGTAATGAAGAGAATTTAGTGGGACGTATAGCAGCGGAGATTGCAGAAGAATGAGTGCTATATGATGATGAATGATTCGCGACTGATAGTTGTGTCAGTGTGTGCCCCCGTGCGGCAACCCGTTTCCTGGTCGGTGGCATAAAAGGCCCTTATGGTCCTCCAAACCACGTTCTTTTTAGTTTTTGACATGCTACAGGCGTTTAGGGCATGATGTGTTGTCTGTCTATCTGTCCGTCGTCTGTAACGGATGTATTGTGGCTAAACAGTAGGTCGTAGGGGAAATCTTTTTCACAAATAATTAGCCATGCGTCTTAAACCTAAGCATGCAAAATTTCAGTGATCTACACCATGTCCGGAAAAAAACATCCTGAACATTTTTGATTGTAGCTTAAAGAAGAATTATCAGATTTAGTAATTTTTGACAAGAATATTTCTGATACAAACGACCGTTTAATTTCCTACCACACCCGACGTCTGTTTTTGCACTACCTGGGGAAAATAGAACCAACAAAAAGATTGTATTTTTGTTTAAAGGTGCATTATTACTTAATCAGAATAAGACATAAAACACATTTTTTTCACATTTCTGTCACTTGACCTGATAGTTCATCCAATTATCTGTTTTTCAACTGCCTGCAGTGAAAAATGTTCAAAGTGTTAGCCCACTACGTGACCACAGGCACAGAGATGGTTTCTCCTGTCGTTGACAGCAGTGTCAATGATGTTCTGCTCAGGACCAATCCAGACTTCAGCGGTCACTTTTTGAATTCATCAACATTCCTAAAGGTCATCTGGTAAACACGCTGCTGCATGATAGTCAAACAGTCTAATTGACTGGCTGTTAGGGGACACAGGCTCGAAGATATGAAATTTCTTGAAGTTTTTTGTTCATTTAAACATACATGTCACTTGTTTTGTTTTCCCAGGTAGTGCAGAAGCAGACACTAAGTGAGATGGGAACTAGAACGGTCGTAGTTGTGTCAAAAATGTTTGCACCAAAAATCATTAAAATTTATCAATCCTTCGTCAAGTTACAATCAATAATGTTGGGGATGTTTTTTGACGTATTTTTGTTCGTTTCAACGCATAT
>Ga0209671_1008847_pt1 | contig 10548 bp, 7 predicted proteins | sample WorMetHERISLAND2_2_FD_187401 | JGI IMG/M metagenome (GOLD analysis project Ga0209671, IMG submission 187401) | Marine gutless worms symbiont microbial communities from Max Planck institute for Marine Microbiology, Germany - Olavius geniculatus... | ecosystem: Host-associated > Annelida >...
GCCTAATATAGCAAGTGAGGAATTACTGTACTGTAATCACCGGCGTTCTAAAAAAGTAGGCAGGCAGGAAGTTGCAATCTTCCGACAGAAATTTGAAATTTCTTAGCGAGGAAATTATGTGTGTTCAAAATGTGAATTTTGCAGAAAAATTTCCCCCAAAAGAAAGTTTTCAGCTACAAATTTTGCATTTCTTAAACAAAATTTTCTAACAAGAAGATTTTTCCTGTTGTCTAAAATTTAGGGTGAGGCCCTCCGCTGGTACGACGCCACTGGCTGTATTATTCTAGCGTCTTTGAAGTTTTCGATGACGAAATGCATGCGACACTGATGGATAGCCGGAAATAACACTAGGCCTACGGCTGTCGAACCGGAGTTGATCCCTGTCTCTGGAATTATGACTGCGAGCACCAAATTTTGGAGAAAGTCTTGTGTTATCGACCAGGGCGACCTCGTGAAGCTCGAAGACAGCAGCGGCGTCGTGGGTTACCCGTAAACAAGTAATTTGAGCAAGCAAAGCTCATGGGACGCGCGACAGCCTTAACAGTTCCTGTTCGCAGATTGTCTTGGTCTTATATCCAGCTATTTCAGCGCAATTCACTCTTGAAATGTGCGCCCCAGGCGAAGATTGCTAAAACACTAAGAAATTCGGTTTGAGGGTTTAAGGTCATTCAAGGTTATCGATGTTAATACCACTAAAAAGTTCGTCGCTAGTGCTTATGATAAGTAGCATGTCTATGCTTATCTGCAGCCGTTTTCACGCTAGACGAGCCATTAGCGGTATAATAACCACTTTTAGTGGGTACCCTTCTTTGACGCCAGCGTATGCCGGCCTCCTTAAGCCGATGGGGTCAGGACTTGGACTGCAAAAATCTACGTTTGGGGTTGAAAATTTTATGTGCAGGTTGTCTTGGTAAACATCTCCAGCCACTGCGGCGCAATTTACTCTTAAAATGTGTGTCGCAGCCCGAAATCGCCAAAAGGTGACTAAAACTTTTATTTTGGGGGTTCACGGTCGTTTAAGGTCATCGATATCGATACACCTATAAAGCTCGTCGCCAGTGCTTGTAATGATGTGCAGCATGTCTGTGCCTATAGCTGTTTTCACGCTAGACCAGTCTTTCGGAAAAATAAGGACTTTTCAGGGGGTACCCATCTTTCATGCCCTTGTTTGAAGGGAACCCCTTCACCCAGGGGCACGAAAGTTTGTCGCAAATAAACTAGAGTCTTTCTGGCAGCTCACAGTAAATATTTCGTGATCCTGTCTTGCGTCGCTTTGATATGCTTCGAGGGTGTGTCAGACAGACGGATGGACACTTCGACGATGGCTAAGACCACGAAGCTTTTGATGGTGTCAACGAAATTAACGAAAATCCGTCGATCGGCGGCGGCTTAGTGCTCTAGTATTTAACAGTACAGCAACGACTGGCAACCGAGGAAAAAACGCAAAGTGGCCGCCAAAGTCGTATGTATATACACCGTGTCCGGAAAAAAAGTCTACACTTTTTCCTCAATAATTTCAACAAATTTAAACCTACCCTTATAATTTTTGGCACGTATTACCACAATCATACGTTTTACTAAAAACATCTAAAACTTTTCTTCAAAATTTACTGCTCACTAAGTATAGCTAATGTAATCGTGACGTCATCGAAAATGCCATTTTTGCTGGAAGATAACGTCTGAATGAGCCTCTGCAATATGAAAACGGGAAAACCGATTAAAGAAAATTGCAGGAAGAACACTTTAGAGATTGTTCACGTGAAAAATAAATTACTTTCTGTCTAAATTTTAAACCTAGTTGTGCTTTTCGCCATGTTAACGCGTGGCCATCGCGTGCAGTACGGGAAAGTCGTTGTGCAGCAGCCGTTATCAGCGAGCAGCGTCATTTCTGCAGCATGCGTTAGCGTCGCGGTAGTGTACATTTGTAATAAAGTTGTTGACTCAAAAGTTGGTTAATTGCAAGTTTTGTCACTGTTGATGACAACTAAGGCAGCTACGTGCTAAAGAGCCTATTTTTCTGCATTTCTGTTTATTTTGGTGTGCAGTAAAGTAAGAATGCGAAGAGTGTTTTATTTTACGCGGTAAAGTGGTCTTCTACTTTTCCGAAAATCTCCGTCCAGTATTGCGAAATTTAGGACTAAAGTCCCCATTTTGAGGAAGTTTGATGGCAAAATTAAAACTTCGAGCACCCGAAAATATGCAGTGTCTGTCGAAAAATTACAACTTTTTGTCGCGCTCACTTTTATAACTCACGACGCCGCTGCTTGAAGCGCGTAAAATGGAGAGGAGAATGATGTCTGATGCGGTCACAAAACAAGCGTCCGGGCTGCTGAAAATGTCAGTTAATGCGTGCGTTAATTCGCTCAACGACGGGCGAACGCGCTGACTGTGAATTAGCAAGGTAAGGCAGACAGGCAAAACGCATGTAGCCTACAGAGGCGCGACTTACGGCGGCAGTGCGGGCCAGTGACGAAATCACGGAGGCAGGCGACATTTCGCTGTACTAGGCGTCATGCAGGCGCGCCGGTGAGTCACCGACCAACCGTCCGACCGACCGTCCGTCGTACGTCCTCGCATCCCATCAGGCGGACGACATTTTGACTGGTTCGGCGTTCCATAGGCCGGCGAGCGAGTGCAGCCGGCACGCGACGCTGACACGCTGCGTGGATGTGTATTATTGACAGCGCAGCAGCTGCAGCAGCAATGGGGCGACTGCAGCAGCAGCTGGGTGGGTGCGGGGAAGAGGCAATGACTAGAGCTGGCTACAGCAGCAGCCAACATGACTGCAGCAGGCGCCGCAGCAACGACTGCAGGCTGTCTGTCGCATGGATTCATTATGGCCGCCGTCGTCGACGTCCGACCGTCGGCCGACAGTCGTAGGACGACGCCCGATGTCTGCATTCGTGTCGTCCGGCCGCGCTAAATGCTCGTCGTACCGGTCCTGAGCGCCGGCACGGCGTCGTCGCCAACTCTGTGAACGTTTGCGCGTTATTCGTCTTCACTGCTCGCTGCTGACATGGCGTCCATAGGTCGCCGTCCGTCGCTGCCTCCGATGCCAGATCTCAGTCATCTGACCGCCGAGGAGCGACAGATCATCGAGTCGGTGCTACTGAGGCAGCGAGAGGAAGAGGAAAAGGAGCAGGAGATATTGAGGTATAGAAAATGTCGGTCGGACGGCCATATTTGTTTCCCGTAACACCCATTCATGCATTCGGCCAGCCAAGCAGCGGTTCACTGCACGCTGGTCTCTGTAATCTGTAATTCGTTGTCTCTCGCTGGTGCGACAATTACGTCGTGCTAATAACACCCATGAGGCTATATGACGTCATCGTGTTCAGCGTGTTGTTTACTGCTGCAGATGTTATGGCGTTAGTTTTAGTTACAGCAGCTGCTTATTCTGTAACACTGTGTATGTCGAAAGCTAGGACTGTGGGACACTGGGGCGTTGTTGCCTTTTTCTTATTCCGTCATGCGAACGCCCACGCACAGTGTTTCAATAAAAACTACCCTTTTCTTTTCTTTCACAGCTCAGTCGAATGACTGTAAATTTATACAAAATTTTCAGCAGCTGTAGCTAAAAGGATATTTTTCAAATGTCAAAACATTTGAACAAAATTTGGCTGTTGGTTAAATATTCATCGCTAGTCGTGACGTAACTATGACGTCATAAAGTGTGTCGCGACAACAGGTTTGCTCGTCTCAACCGGTGCCGTCAGTTGCTGTGACGCTATCCTGCTTCGATTGTGAACTTCTGGTCCGTTGACGAAAAACTGTTCATCGTTGCATCTTCAAGCAACTCGAAGGTATGAAGTCAGGTGTCTCGCGAGCCAGAAATTCAACCATCTGGCGGTCTGCGTGTGCCAGTGCGTTGTCTTGCTGGAACGTGTGAAAGTCAAATTATCCCAGCAGGCGCGTGAACGACAGCGTTTTTGGGCGTCTCTAGTGGCTGCAACAGTGAAACTTCAACAGTTTATCATCAGTGAACCAGATGATGAAGTAACTTACCGTCGAGGCAGGATAGCGCTGCAGCAACTACGCGTTTTGACGTCACCATTACGTCGCAACTAGCAAATAAGATTTAACTAACAGCCAAATTTTGTTCGAATATTTTGAATCAGTATTCTTTCTGCCAGCAGTTGATAGAAACTTCGTGCAAATTTATTGTCGTCGATGGAGTTACGAAAGAAAGAAAAAGATGCTTTTTATTGAAATACCGCGTGCTGTTCTACGCCGGTCTATAAGGCCTATAGGTTGCTATTGATCACCGATAAGAAGTCGCATAATGGCTTTCAAATGACATATAAGTCATTGACCTTGCATGACCTTGCATGACCTTGAAGGGTTATAGCGCAGTATGGCATGCCAGTCGTGCGGTATTGAGCTAAACGGTAAGTCGTAGGGGTCAGCGATGGTGCCATCGGATAGGGCGCTGGCAACTTCCTATAGGCTGTCAATAGTAACCATGTTTTCATCTGCAGGTTGTAATTTTTAATGGAAAGTTTCAAGCTATAACTGGCCATATCTCAAATACGGCGAGAGATGCGGCCACGGCCAAGGTTACTATTAAATATTAATAGGAAGTGGCATACGCTTTTTGGATAAAATGGAAATCATTGACCTTGGATGACTTTGAAGGTCAGTGCTGCAACAGGGACTGTGTAGGCTGTAGCGCGTCTTTCTTAGCGACAGCTGGGCTTTTTTGTTGACATTGCCTGTCTCTTTTAATTGTGATGTACAACACAGCGAGTGAATGCGACATCACTTTGGCATTGGGTGATATTTTCCATCTTTGGGGAAACAGTTTCCGATATTGACCTAAACGTCAGTCACTATTTTACAAGGTAGGTTTGTAAAAAAATATATTTAGGAAAAGTAACAAAAGCAAGATATTAAATTCCTGGAGGCTTTTGAATGATCCGCTTCCCGAACCTGTAATATAACGATCTCGTAAGCTATCATCAGCCGTTAGCGAGTTTCGGGTGAATAGATTTTGCGTGGCTTGGTTAATGGTTGTATAGTCCAAGGACGGTAATTAATGATGATAGCGGCTTGTGTGACAGATGTGAAAACGCGAGTAAATGGATATGAAGCAGGTTTAAATAGCTTTCTTTCCGAACAGACAGTCGAGACAATCAGCGTCGCGCGAACGCTACGCTCGAAAACACGCGTTCGGCGAACGTTGGATATATAGGCTACGCAGGCTGAACATTAGGACGAAATCGGAGCTGAACGCTGAACGGCGGAGGCCACAGCTTGTGCGTGAGGCACAATAACGCATTGATTTCTATAGGCATACGATATTCCGAGTCATGGTCACGCGCTGAAAATTTTTAACGAGGGACGAAAGCTTCTTTACTTCTTTCATCATTTTTGGCGACTCGTTTTTACGCTTTTCCGAAAGCAAGCGCATCTTTACTATGACGTCCACACGCCTCTAGACAGAGCCAGGGATGTGCACGAGACCTTAGTACGTCTCGAGACTAAAACTAAAACGATCTAAAACGATCGAGACGCTTACGTTGGACTTTTTAGCGTTCGTTGTCATTTCTTGTTTTATCCACGGACACAGCGTACAGAGCGCATTAGAGATTACTTTGTAGGCCTAGTCTGCTATGATAATGCGCTATATAAATGTTCTATTAATAATAATTAATAATAATCATTTCGACCGAGACCACATCCCTGGACAGAGCACAGTTAAACTGTAACTAGAATGTTAATATCTCATTCCCGTCGTTATGACAAAGTAAATAACTGTTTATTTCAGTTGAATTCAGTTTAAGCTGCATTTTAAAGTGTTCAGAAGTAAAACAGGAACTTTCTAGCAATGCTGCTAAGAACGGGCATTTATTTTGTAGAAGTTATGAACGGAATGTGAAATTTGTAAATAAATCGTGTATTTCACAACGTTCACGAAGTTACATAAACTTTATAAAACGAGTTTTTGATCCGTGAATATTCGCCGCGTCGTCGTCGTCGTATGCCAAACAGCAGTCGGCAGGCAACTTGTCTTACGTTACGTGCAAGTCATCTCATCATTGTCCATCTCATCATCTGTCCGTCCGTTTGCTTGTCTCAGTGCCCCTCCCCTCCCAGGCGTGTAACTCGTACACCAGTCGTATAGAGACGTCTCAGATAATGAAAACGCGTATTTCGCGTCAGGCAGTTTAATTATAGAACAGCTGCATACTCGTACAGTAGGCATTGGGCAGTTGTGTTAATTGCATAACAACATTGTTCATTAACGTTAATCCAGTGGTGTTATAATGGAACTCTGCCGTAAAATATGTAACTGAAAATCCGGGACTTATCTCACGATGTTTAACTGGAGCGCAGTATTAAACCTAGTCTCATCATGAAAGCTGCTAGCATTTTCCGTATTTGGTTGTACCCTCTTAAATATATTTTTGTCCATGTTTTGTGTGTTATTTTTATCCGTTTAATGTTAGCTCGCCTTATTATCGCACAGCGTGAGGGTGTGCCAGGAGTGGTACGTGCGTACGGAGTCTGTCCACATTCCGAATTTTGGAATGGATATCTCTCAGCAACCGAGCATCTGATCCGGTTTGCTTCCAGGATAGGGTATTCGGGATAAGCGGATCCAATGGTCACGTGACCGATGACGTCACCTGACCCCAAAAGTTCAAGCTCGTGACGTGACATCATCGGTCACGTGACAATTGGATTCGCCTACCCCGATTGCCCTATCTTAGAACCAAACCGGAAGTGGATTTGATGCTCGGTTGCAGGTTGCTGAAGATGCCGAGCTCGGGATGCCGTATGTATACCCCCGTCCCCAGCACACAGCCACGGGGAGCGATAATAAGTGGCTACGCTTAATGCGTTGCGAGCCAAATATAAATGTACAAAATTACGGTTCAACAGTTTACATGTATTCATTAGTTAACAGCAAGGACTAACGCAACAAAAACAGCAAAATAATAATAAAAAGATGCTATGCAGCAGCACATTGACACACAGTCAACGTGATGCGGACTATATCACTTTTTATGACTTGCTGTTTTCTATGTGTTAGTCCTTAAGTGCTGTCGTTAATAATAATAATAATAATCTGACTTGTAAAGCGCCAGTATGTGCTAAAAAGACTTCAGTGGCGCAAACGAGTGTATATACTGTTGTTTTTTTACATTTATTCGTTTCATGACTGTGATCGACCGTGAGTTTGAAAACGGGTGCTGTAAATAGACCAAAGTCACGTTTCGATCGTCACGCTTGAGCGGAGTGAGATTACGGACAGTTTTTACGCGCGATATCAGAATGCTTCGCGCGTCTTAGCCATCGTCTGGGCGTTTGTCTGTCCGTCTGTCACACTCGTGATCTGTGTCAAAACGGTCAAGCTAAGATTACGAAATTTTCACTATTGGCTGTCTCAAGGTCCCTCTGGGTGCGGGGGCTAACCTCGAACGAAGGCGTCAAAGAGGGGTACCCCCTAAAAAGACGTTATTTTGTCGTTATTGGCTCGTATAGTGTGAAAACGGTTTCAGATAATACAGACATGCTGCTTATCATAACAAGCACTGGTGACAGGCTTTTTAGATTTATTAACATCGATGATCTTGAATGACCTTGAACTTCACAAAAGGGGTTTTTAGTGAATTTTTTGTACAATTTTTGGTCGCAGTGCCCATTTCAACACTGAATTGCGACGAAATGGCAGGAGATACACCAAGAAAACCTGCATGTGAAATTTTCAGCATTCAACGTAGATTTTAGCAGTTCAAGTCCCGACCCCATAGGTTCAAGGAGGCCGGCGCAAGTGGGCGTCAAAGACGGCAATCCCCCCTAAAAAGTGGTTATTTTACCGCAATTATCTCGTGTAGCGTGAAAACGGTTGCAGATAGGCACAGACATGCTGCTAATCATAACAAGCAATAGTGACAAGCTTTTTATTGGTGTTAACGTCGATGACCTTGAATGACCTTGAACCCTTAAAAATTTTCCGCTGCGACACACATTTTAAGAGTGAATTGCGCCGAAATGGCCAGAGATGGATCTGGATAACCTGCGTAACGTATGACATTTTTAGCATAGAACGTACATTTTTAAAAATTTAAGTTTTGATCTCTTAAATTCAAGGAGTTTTCCGTACGGAAGCGTCACATTTAAGTACTCTTTCAAAATGCATAAATATTTTATTGCTGTAGGTCCACACTGATTGCCAAAGTGGCAGGACCGCTGCTATCGCGCGTCACGTGAGCTTTGCTCAAATTAGTTGTAACACCAAGTCACTGCATTCAGAGATACCCCAGGTGACAAAAGCAGGCCATGAAATAACTGTTTGTTTGTGACAGCGATAGCGATAGCGACGTGGAATGAATGCCTGTTGCAGGAACCTGCAGGACGACTTCGAGAACTACGAGGCTTCGGTGAAGAAACTGAACGAGGAGACGCATCAGCAGCAGCAGCAGCTGCAGCAGCAAGGAGGCATCGTACCTTGCGCGGCGGAGTCCACGGGGCTCAGTGACGACGCCGTCTGCCAGATCTGCCACAAGACCAAGTTCGCTGACGGCGTCGGCAACCAGTGCCACTACTGCGGGCTGCGCTCGTGCTCGCGCTGTGGCAACAAAGCCGCCCTGCGCTCCGACAAGGTCTGTACTGTACTTCGCTTGCAGTGGTACTTTTTCTGTCAATTTTGAGCTGCAGTCATGCGTCGTAAAGCAAACGACGGTGTAGTTTAGGCCAACCGAGCGTGGTTTAAGTACGATGCTGCACTGTCTGCAGTGGTATAAGCCCCACTTCAGCAGTGCGGTATCTAGTACGGTAGTATCTAGTACGGTACAGCTACAGCTATACTCAACTGCAGCGTTACGATCAACCGATAACTGGACGAAAATGTACCAGAAATGCAAACGAATGTATTTTGTTAGTTAGAAATCAAAATGTTTTGAATTATGCCCTCTGCGTGCCTAAAATAAAAAACCGCTTAAACTGATGTTCAAATCAAAGCTAATGTCATTTTGTCTCAGATGAACTGGAAGGCTGTTCCACAGCCTAGGACTTGCAGCAGCAAAACATCTGTCTCTGTAGCTGCCGCAGGTCCGTCTGACGACACATGTCCTTTAGTTGGCAGAACGCAGCTGACGACGACCTTTATCGGGCCTGCTGTCAGAACTTTTTCTTTTCTTATGGCAGTAAACCAAGACTGTTTTTCCTGAATGCCCTGCTGCCCGTGCTGTGTAGTCTGTATGGCATTGTCCGAACCATCGACGTCGACCTGATTCGGCTGCTCTCTGCATTTCTCTGCGTCCGTAATTTCACAGAGGCCCTGCCGTGCGGCCTAGAGCAGCCATGAAGCGTGGTCGTATTTTAGCAGCGAGTCAGTCCGCTGCGGTCATTCAGTCGCTATACATCCGTGGCGCCGGCTAGCTATATCCACGGCGCTGGATGGCAGTCGTTTGATGGTGCTTAATGTAGGCGCTCGTCGTAGATTGAGCTCGGCCCGGCCAGAGCATCGCTCACTCGTTCCGGTGTCCCATTATAGGATCGCCCCCAGAAAAGTCTCCCCCAGCCGCGGGAGACTTTCCTAGGGGCGATCCTAAAATAGGGGTATTTTAATAAGGGGGAGACATATCAGTTTCGTGATTATCTCTCCCCGGGAGAATTTTTTTCACGGCGGAGACATTTTAATGCGACACCGGCGCCTGTATTGAACGGATGTTCGTTCACCATGCGGCGCCAGGCTGCTGTCGACTACACGTTTACGCCTAGAGCCGGCTGATAGTCGTCGGTAATCTGGCTCATCAGCACAGCACGCCGCCAATTACGACCGACCGGCGTCCCGATGCTGTTGCCACCCTTCCCCGTCCGTCCGTCCGTCTGTCCGACGGGCAGGTCGTCGCCGTCATGTCCACAGTACACGTCCTCGCCTCCGCTGTAATTTGTTGGCAAAACACGCCGGTGGGCACTAGCGAGCCGTTTACATACAAATAGCGTGTCGCCGTCAGCCCGGTCGTAAGTGCGGACGTCCCGTACGATGGACGTACCGGACGAGGTCGGTCGCTGAGCCAGGCGCTTACCGTCGCCTCGCCACCGTCAGTCCGTCTGGCGACCGCCGGCCCAGTGCACCTCTCTCGTGGCACCGCCAGCCTCTGGCGAGGCGTGCTCAGTCGCCGCCGGCCGGCCGGCCAATTGCTTAACATGTTATTGACGTCTTGAATGAGCGACCGCGCGCTGGACACTGGACGATGCGCGCTGGTGGTCAGTCCGGCACTGACCACTGACCACTGACCAGTGGTTGATCGTGATCGCGCGCTCGTCTGTTCAACAACCGGACCCCGACCGACCGACCGTGTGCAGATGTAGCCAGCTAGTCACAAACTCCACGCTGTTCGATCTGTTTCGGATTCGTCTACAGCGTGCCGTACAGCCAGTGGTGTAGCCAGAAATTTGAATTGGGGGCTTGTCTCTCTCCTCATTTCTTTCCCTTTTCTGTTTTGTCCCTCCCCTCCCTTCTGTCTCTTTTTCTCCTCCTTACATCTTTCCCTACCTTTTTTTCTCCTTTTCCCTCCCGTCCCTCCCCTTAAAAGT
>Ga0209671_1008848_pt1 | contig 10546 bp, 4 predicted proteins | sample WorMetHERISLAND2_2_FD_187401 | JGI IMG/M metagenome (GOLD analysis project Ga0209671, IMG submission 187401) | Marine gutless worms symbiont microbial communities from Max Planck institute for Marine Microbiology, Germany - Olavius geniculatus... | ecosystem: Host-associated > Annelida >...
CATTGACACACAGTCAGTGTGATGCGGGCAATATCATCTTTTGCTGTTTTCGATGTGCAAGTCCTTAAATGTTGCCGTTAACAAGTGTATAAACTGATGTTTTGTACATTTATAAATGTAGGTGTAGCAACAAAAACATTAATAAAGCTTTAAAACAAAACTCGAAGAGTATATTGTTTTAATAATACTGGTATAAGCTTATTGCTGTACGGTAAGGACTAGATTCCTTACGTTCCTGCTCATTCTACATTGTGTCCGGAAAAAAGTAATTCCATAGACATTGTACAATAAAAATGTCATATCTGAACGCATGTAAATAAAATTCTGTACACTTAATTTTTAATAAAATGCTAAAACGACCACCAAAGTTTGTTGAAAAATATTATTTTTATCGCAGTTATTAATTGTTGAATATCGATAACACAATTACTCCGTTTCCAATATGGCGTTACACAAGTAAACCCATCTGTTTCTGTACATTTGCGTAACTCCAACAAACAACATCTAATTCTGGCAAAATTTTACATCAACAATTTATTGGCAATCAAAATGTCACATTTCAGTTAAGTCTATTTAAGCAAACATTAGTTACAGTGGCTATTGCGAGGTTACCCCCAAAACACTTCAGTTTCAGATTTGTCTTCAACAAACACCTGAAACGGAAGTGTTTCGGGGTGACCTTGCAATAGCCGGTGTAGCTATTGTTTCATTAGGCAGATGTAACTAATATTTGGCACTTTGATTGCCAGTAAATGGTGCATTGTTGATGTAAAATTTTGTTAGAATCAGTTGCTGTGTGTTGGAGTTACGCAAATTTACAATAACTGTGTGGTTTACTTGTGTAACGCCGTAATTATAGGCCTATGCTTGTAGCAAAGATATTTTGTTATCGATATTCAAGAATTAATAATTCTAATAAAAAAGTAATATTTTGCAACAAAATTTGGTGGTTGTTTTCCTAATTTATTGGAAATTAAGCGTACAAAATTGTATTCAGATTCGTTCAGATTTGACATTTCTGCTGTAAGATGTCTAGGACACAGTGTATTCTTAACGGTTTTGTCAACGCATTGGCCTCATTATTGTCTTAATTTTGTTGGCCTGCGTAGTGCTTATAAAACTAATAGAAAAATTCAGAATGACTTCTCGCAGACAAAATGTCTAATTTTTACGCGCGAGAGCTAGCTAGATAGCTATAGCGCGTATTAACTACAGTAATTCTGTCCGTCTGTCCGTCACGTCCCGGTACCGTTCTAAGACCAGGTAAGATACAGACTTCTGGTTTTCAAGATATTATAGCGCAGAGTCTAGTATTTCGTGACAAAATTTCATGCCCCTGGGTAAAAGGGGTCCCCACGAACGAAGGGCGAAACAGGGGCACCCCCTCTTAAAAAGGCGTTATTCTGCCGCTATTGGCTCCTCCAACGTGAAAATGGTTGCAAATAGGCATAGACATGCTGCTGATCATAACTAACGACGAGCTTCTTAGAAATGTCAACATCGATGACCTTAAATGACCTTAAACCCCCAAAATAGGGGGTTTTAGTAAATTTTTCGCGATTTTGGGCTGCGACACGCATTTCAATAATGAATTGCGCCGAAATGGCTGGATATAGACCAAGACAACCTGCGTATGAAATTTTTAGCATGAAATGTAGATATTAGCGGTCCAAGTCCGGACCTTTCCAAGTCCGGACCTTTTATATTCAAGGAGGCCTGAGCACGTGATGGGTGTCAAAGAGGGTTACCCCTCTAAAAAGTGGTTATTTATCCGCTGTTGTCTTGTCTAGCGTGTAAATGGTTGCAGATAGGCACAGACATGCTGCATATCAGAACAAGGACTGACGACTTGCTTCTTAGAAATGTCAACATTGATGACCTTGAATGACCTTGATCTTCAAAGATATTGATTTTGTGTGATTTTTTTGGCAATTTTTCGCTGCAAAAGGGTGAATTGCGACGAAATGAATGAAGATAGACTAAGATTACCTGCGAACAGGAACTGCCATAACCTCTCGCGAGTCTTATGAGCAATAGCTCAGAATTTTGTTAGGCTTAGGCCTACATTATCAAAGCACTGCATGTTGTATTGTGCAGAAATTTGAGTCGGTAAACTATTATAATGTCGTTGTTTTCTTTCCATTATATCACTGCCGTCAATTTCTGATATTTGTGTTGCATATTGTAGATTAGACGTTTAACAGACGCCTAAACCACTTAGCTGCAAGTAATCATTTTGTTGAACCTAGGTTTAACTATACAAACTATACATAAATGTTGGGGTTTATGGCGAAATAAAATAAACGTTTCCCCTCATTTTGACTGTATCGTTTTTCGTGTCGTATCGTGTTTAACCCAGTAGTTACATAAGCCTACCGGTCATCCGCAGTAGTTGGTTCGCAGGAACAACTCAGTGAGATTTGAGCAAGTTAGACATGCTAAGTTGTTAAATGTTTAACATCCGACGGCGTGAGTTAAAATCTCTAGTCTAGATTATGTCCCGTTAACTTTAAAAACATCAAATTAATTTTAGTGTGGCGTTTTGTACGATTTTGCTATGCATTTCACAGCGTTCCTCAAACTTTGTAGCTGAATATGAAGAGAAGGAAAAAGACAAAAAGAAATTTTAACAATGAAAAAGAAGACAGATAGAAAGAAAAACCTCTGAGATACGCCTCACGTCCGTCTCACATTGTCATAGCCTATACATGGTCAAACCTACAACTCCCAGTACTGCAGTAGGCCTTCAGCCTAGCAGACGCACTGCAGAATTAGCAGAATTACTGCAGCTACAAAACGTGCAAACAGTCGCTGACAAATCACCGTTAAAAGTACTAAATCCTACGACTGCAGCGTTTGTGAATTTTCAGGCCTATTTCATCGCACGTTTCACGATAGTAGCGACACAAAAATCTTGGCGTCGTTTCTAACGACAATCTAGGAATGTTTAATACCCACAGCAACTGACATGCGAGTATCCTAATAATTATTTCTCTACTTCACAACAGTGATGGCTGGAATAGAGCAAAAGAAGAAAAAAACGTAGGCCTATAGGGCTACGTTTTTTCCGAGCCATAAGAACCATAGGGCGGCGCTGATCTCTGTTTCCTCTGAATGAATAGCGCCAAAATTGACCATTATTCTGCTATCTCTGTATTGTATGTATATATGTACTGTATTGTAAATGTAGTTTGCATGTATTGTAACGTAAACTCGTTTGGCGTCAAACAAACATCACCAACTCACAGGGAAAATCGTGTGTCTGTCGAGTTACAGTTTGGGCGAAAATCGTGCTATCGACTGCATTAAGGTGCTGACAACTAGCGAATACGAGTATTAGCGGCCGACTGAGAAGTCCAAAATAATAGGCCTATTGATATTTTGCTACTACGATGTGCTGTGCATATTAATACATAGACGGATTTAGGGGAGGGGCAAAGAGGCCATGGTCTTTCCAAAGATGCCAAAAGTCGCCTTTTTTGCCTTGCCATATGCAGTGCATTATAAATTTGTGCAGTAAAACTAGTAAAATTTATACTCAGTAATGCATTTTAGGGAGTTTTCATGCCTAAAAGCGTTTGCTTTCGGGGCTGCTCCCTGGCTATCTGTCATTATGCATTAGCTTAGACATTTATATCTGGCTACTGAGAACAGATTAAATGTCTAAGCTAATACATTAGTTCGTGCTTATACTTTTTGATTTTTGCCGTTTTACATCAGCGCTTATACAACATTAAATGAATTGCTTGCAGTTTTTCATATATAATGTTGAAACAAACGTCGAAAGCCTAATCTACAACATTTTGGCCTATACCCAGCACTCCAGTTGTTGCTGTTGCCCATCAAGTTTACGACAAATCACGGTAGTGGAGTTTGGTTGTACGTGACGCAATCCACTGTAGGCCTATACTGCGTGCACTGGGATGCGTGCACGGCGCGCCGGTCGGGTGACTGCTGAGACTGCACATTACGTCACTTGATGACGATCACATCTAGACCTGTGTATTTAGGCCTACCGTATTCAGCCAATCGTCAATAACATCGAACTATCAGAAGCAGACAGCTAGAGGATAAACTAAGCTATCACAGCTCCATGCCGATACAGGTGAGCTTATATTTGATGAGACGTACAAAATCAACGCTGCAGTCAAGTGTAAAACAAACATTTGCAATTTTTGCAAATTTCGAGAAACATTTCAGCATCTGGAACACAATGTCATGTCGAAAATAAGGTGTGGTTACTTTTTAAATAAAATATTCACAAAAATGTTTTATTTTGAACGTACACTGTAGGCCTATCATCGACAAGCTTTGCAACATTTTTGTAAATGTGTTATTGTCAATGTAAGTACGGAATATCACCTTAACTTCCTGTGTATCTAAAAAAATTAAAGTAGATCACTACTATAAATATACAAATGTAAACTGTATATTTCAAGTTGCGGACTGTATTTTATTTATGTGCTAAATTAATTTTTGTTTGGTCAACTTCAGTAGATAAATTACTGTGACGACAAAGTTTTTTTAATTGGAACCGCTAGGAAATAAAAGCTGAAATGAGCGTTATATTATTGCCAACTTGTGGGCGATATTTTTCACTACAAGTCGTTATTTCTTTTCTCGTCTTTCAAAGTGTTTGCCGTGATACAGTTTCTGTTTTACGCGCGGCAGCCATGCTAGGTGTTTCTTTTTACCGTCGAGGAGTCCGTCCGTCCGTCTGTATAAATGTCGGTCTGTCACACGCTGCAGCTTTATCAAAACAGTGCAAAGTAAGAGGTCGTAGAGTCACGAAATATACACTAAGGGCCGCCGCAAAAACTCGAGCATTTTGCGACAAAATTTCATGCTGCTAGATGCCTCTCGAACTACGTCAAATGGGATACTGCCTAGCGTGAGAAATTTGCAGATAGGCACAGTCATGTTAAATATCATAACAAACACCGCTGACGAGCTTCACGCAGGTACCAATGTCAATGACCTTGAACGACCTTGAGGCTTGAACCCCCAAAATACGGGGATATTAAGTCATTTTTGCGATTTTTGGCTACGGCACATATTTTAAAATAAATTGCCTTAAACGACTGGAAATAAATTTTCAGTATTGAACGTAATTTTAGCAGTTTCAATTTCAACCTTCTTAAATTCAGAAAGTCTTGTACGGGGGGTCAAATTTGGGTACCCCTTCAAAATGTGCGATTTTTGCTATGGTCCATTAATTAAGCGTGAAAACGGTAGCAGGCAGACAGCTGCTAACCGTAACAAGCACTAGTGACGAACTTTCCGCTGGTACTAACATCGATGACTTTAAACGTCCTTCAAATAAAAAATGAGTTTTAGTGGTTTTCCGCGATTTTAAACTGCGGTGCTTATTTTAATTGTGAACTAATTACTGAAGATAGACCAGAACAATCTGCATAATTATGAATTTTTTTAAAGAAAACAGCTTTTAACCGTCTGAGGTTTGACCTCATAGGTTTAAGTAGTCATCCTTACGGAAGCCTCAAATTTGAGTAAGATACTACTGATAATAATCTGAACGGTGATTCAGGCAAAACTCTCTTGATGCAATTTGTTGCGACTGTCTTAGGCCTACAACGTGCTTCAAAACATTTTGTATACAAGCAAATACAGGTAACAAGTTAAACGTCTACAACATGGGCTGTCCACCGCATGTCAAGATGCAGCACAACATGTTGTATTACTGGTTATTCAACAGTCCATTAATAATCGGAATTAGTGAAGTTTGAGTCTCAGCTCGTGCTTGCATGCATGTGTATGTGTTACCTGTATATACAGCATGTGGCCAAAAACGACACCGTTTCGACTATTTCAATATAAAATGCAATACACCAGACATATTTGTACTTATTAAACAATCGTAACATTTGCCATTAATTACGGACAGTTTAAATCTGCTTCTTTGTTTGAAAATGTCTTCACAACGTTTTCGGAACTCCAATGTTTCCATGCACGCAAATTGTGAATCAAACAGCGCCCATCAAGTGGGATACTAAAAAGATGTCAGTTTTAGCCCACCCTGTATATCTTAGCTGTTGCTGCATGTCGTCAACAGTATCGACATTTCATCAACTCTCTCTCACCTGTTCGTACTATACGTCGTACATAGCAGCATGCTACAGTTCACGCACACGTAGCCTACATGTAGCCGTGTAATGGCTGGCGCACTGATCAAATTATGGCTTTACAGTCGCTTCATTCTAACTCGTGAAGACGCTATCATCAGTTACTGCGGCTTAACCGCTGACAACAGCGTTATTTTTAACATTTCAGCGAGTATTGCTGATACTTTAATCGCCTGAATATCTAAAGTCGATATGAAAATCGACACGGTCTAGTCTGAAGACACTTGCCGGTTCGGTTGTTATAGAAATAAACGTTTAATTTTTGCCAAGTAATGTGGCCGGATTAAACGCGCAGTGGCCGATTTTACTCCATGAAGTTTATCTGAAAATGCAACAGTTTAAGTGCGGTTTCTTCTTTCACAAATAGGGCTTACCGCTTAAATGTCTTTGATTTACGTACTATTTTGTACACGAAAAGAAGATAGGCAAAGATGAAAAAGTCAAATTTTTAAATCAACAAAATTGACTGACCAAAACAAGACCAACTAAATACATCAAGACCATAATAATTAATAAAATACAAAAATTGCAAACTAGATTAGGTGCATTTAAGTGGATTCCGCTAATCTTGGTGATTTTGCTATATTGACGATAAATTTTGTTCATTGCGCGTTTTTAGTTAGTGAATTTCATGAATGGCATGGTGTTTGTAGAGTTTGTGGTTCTTTAGACACACCCTGATATTTACGTCAATTTACAGACTTTCGTGTTATCACATAGATCGTATATACTGCGACCTATTTTCGAACAGTTTCTTTCACAAAGTACGCGCATATGCTAATATTGCACGCAACAGCGCCCTACTGTCGCAGCAGACGAACCGCGTGATGCGTTTATTGTGTTTACCATCGTGCTTTTTGATGACGTCACACGCTACGCTGGTAATAAATAAGTAACTCAATTACAGCGCCGGGGTTGGATTTGCACAAAATTTGTTGACGCGGAACAATTTTGCGTAAAGTAAGTAAATGTATATTATTATATAGCGCACAATATTGAAGCGAAATCCTCCGAATTTGAGACCCCTAGCGTGGCGTACTGGGGTTGCGATGCTCCCGACATGATGCTGACGTGTGTGTGTTTGCTGACAGTCGACGTGTACAACCCATACCGGGTGAAGTGGGCGTGGTCGATGGGTATGAAGTCATGAGGAGATGTTGTCGTCGGTCGTGATCGTGTTGTTCGTGCTGATGGCTCTGTGTGCGGTCGTCGGTGCCATCTACGCCTACCTATACTTCACCCGCATCAACCCGCGCTCCTTCTACTACTACTTCAGCAACTTCACACGGATCAACCCTGCCGGCAAGGGACACCGCGCCGGCCTCGGTCCCGGGTCCAGCGGACATCACTCAGGCGGCGGCGCGGGGGACGCTAGCGGTCGAGGCAGGGTGATGGCAATGCTTTCGGTCGACGACGATCTGTTCCCAGGACCTGGACCTGGACTAAGACCGGTTCCTGGGTACAGGTCTTCTTCACGGTCGACGACGAGCAGCAGACAGGAGGACCAGCCACCCACCTCTTTCTATTTCGCAAGACTTGACGACGTCAGCGCCCTCGAACAATACGCCATGCGGTCCACCACTCGCAATAGGCCTAGCACTCCTCCTAGCAATACTGTTACAACAACAATAACAACTTCTGCTGCTGCTGCTACTACTGCTATAATGACTACCATTATTGCTCAGCCTCCTTTTGATACTCCCGTCACTACTGCTTCTGTTACACTGCATTGGCCGTCACCCGAGCCAGTTTATTTTTGATTTGCACGCTTTATTGCAGGTAGTATAATTCCTCTTTTATTAATTCAGTCTAACTTTTTACGCGCGAAAGCAGCTACTGCTTTAGCGCGTCTTAGCCATCACAATTCTGTCTGTCTGTCCGTCCGTTTGTCCGTTTGTTACACGGACGGATTAGTCTTGAAGATTCTAATTTCAAGAACCGTAAAGCATAAATTCGAAGAAAGTCACCCCGAACGAGGGCGCTAACAAAGAGGGGGTAGGAAAAATTTGCGACTTTTAGCCAATAAGTCGCTGTATCTCATTAACGGTGCGGGATAGGTCCTAGGTTACTATTAATCACTAATATGAAGTCGTACACTGGCTTTCGATTGCCGCCAAATTCAATGACCTTGAACGACCTTGAACGCCAAAATAGGGGTTTTTACATATTTTTAGCGATTTCGGGCTGCGAGACACATTTCAAGAGCGAATTGCACCGAGATCAATTGACAAGGACAAGCTGCATATATGACATTTTCAGTATTGAACGTAAATGTCGACGGTTCGAGTGTCGATTTTTCAGGTTTAAGAAAACCTGCGTACTGGGGCATCAAAGAGCAGCACTCCCGTAAAAGTCGTTGGTTTACTGTTGTTAGCCAGTCTTTCGTGAAAACGGTTGCAGATCACCATGGGCATGCTGCCTATCACAAAAAGCATTAGAGATGAGCTTTTAATCGTATTAACATCGATGACTTTGAAAGACCCTGAATGTCCAAAATAAGGGGTTTTCATTGATTTTTGCGATCTTCAGCTGCAGCGCACACTCCAAGAATGAACTGCGGCGAAATGGCTGGAGATAGACTGACAGTTTGCGAACAGGAACTGCTATAGGCTTTCGTGCGTCTTGTGAGCATTAGCTCAAATTTCTTCTTACTGTTGTATTGCAGTATTGTTGTCACGTTTATGCTATGGTTGTAGGACGTTATGGTATATCTCCTGTGTTTTGTTTACGTTTTTAAAAAAATATATTACACTTTTATATTAAGCCAAATCGTGCAGTCATTATTTGTCTGCATTATGTCATTTCACGTTTGGCAACATATCTTACTTTTGAGTTAAAGTTAACGCATTTTTTGTTGCTGCTGCGTTGAAGCGTTCGCTTTGTCGGCTTTATATACGGTACATTTATTTGATAGGTTCTTATGCTTCGTTTGCGTTGTTTTTTTTTGTTTTCAACGTTGTTGTTATTCGTTTATACTGAACAGAGTTGTGCGGTCATCAGTTCAAGTTATGTCAAGATTTCACTGTTGTTTTCTGTTTGTAACATTACAAGTTGACAAACAGCACGGGAAATTCGGTGCCTTTGCGACATCATCTTAGGCAGAAGCAAGAGAAGATATAGGCTCCGAGTGCTGACGTGGTATGCGGCCATCCGTCTCGTTGCCGAACGTTGACAGTAAATCAAGTCACCCCGTAAGCCATGATTACGCGAGATATGCGTCATTTTTCTGAGGTTTTTGGCATTTAGTTTGGCCTGTAAAATGTTAATTTTGAGACAGTAAACACTAATCAATCACGCTAAACCAGGTGACTAGAGGTCAGCATGTCTACCGGTGCACTGTCCGGCAATTTTTGCTGACACATTAATTGTACTTCGTGCGTTTGTGATATTCAAAATGTCGCAAAAACAAACTGCTACAGATCGAATGCGTTTTTAAACTAAAAAAAATCTTTTCAGTCCTTCGACTGACTGTTATTGTACAACCACTTTTTCTACTAATTAAGCACTGCGCTCTAGACCATTATCATAATAATAATAATAATAATAATAATAATAATAATAACGATAATATCGGCTGTGCATCACTGCCATCACATCGAAGAATTAGCCGGGCCTATCGTTGTCTTTAGGACTGGGGTCTGCGTGGCGCTGCTCTGTCATTTATCAATGACTGACAGCTACACTTTAATACGGTCGTCATGGAAACCGCCGGCCTTGATGGACCACCCGCGTTGCGTCACGATCAATAGCCGATCAATAACTGATTAGGCCTACAGATTAATAGCCGATCAGGTGGAATAGTCGAACGGCGATCACTGACGTTTCGCAGCCATTCAATCTTTAGTCTGCAGATCGATACACTGAGGGTGGTCGTGACCATCTTATCTTGAACTCGGAGTGACACCGGCGCCTGGCGCTTTCACTTGCTGCAGTGAACGGTCGGCGCCTGGTATCGGCTTACCCGTCACGTTGATCGATGATGCATCGTCTGCTCTGATTTCTATCGAAGCCACAGGTAAACATAGCGCGCCTGATTTGCGACCACGTCGGTAGTTCAACCTGTAACCTTACCCGGCCATGACACACCAATTCCGGCCGGCTTCTCGTAGACATTGCTGCCACCAGTTCAGTGGGGTTGACGCAGTCCTCAGTTCAAACTGAGAATCTAAATCTTCAATTATGTTTATTAAAATAACTATTTGCTATAAAAGTCCAGCAAACTTTGTGGGCTCGTGGGGCAGATGCGGGGACAATAATAATTGACCTCTCCTGCTAAATTTTAGCCTGTCGGACAATTTTCTTTTAAAACAAGATAATGTTCATACGAACACGGAGTCTGTCCAGTGCATTTCGATAGTTTACAGTATATGTCCGTATAAATATAATCAGTGATTGTTTAGACC
>Ga0209671_1008849_pt1 | contig 10545 bp, 7 predicted proteins | sample WorMetHERISLAND2_2_FD_187401 | JGI IMG/M metagenome (GOLD analysis project Ga0209671, IMG submission 187401) | Marine gutless worms symbiont microbial communities from Max Planck institute for Marine Microbiology, Germany - Olavius geniculatus... | ecosystem: Host-associated > Annelida >...
ATCTTATAGAATCTAGATAGCCATACTTTTGTTTTATCAGTCATCACCTATAACATCGGCAATCACAAACACAATAAAAAATTACTCAAAAACGAATTTCAACCAATAATCTTGTAAAACTAAAAGAATCGGATTACGTAAACTAAATCAAAGCAATAAACGTGTTTTATAGCGAGCTATAGTGCTTGAAATTGAGGTAAGAGGCGTTGCCGTGAAATGCACACACATAGCTTAAAATTAAGCAAAGCTAGCTTATAAACGAAACAAACTAAAACAAAACAAGCAGTTAACTTTAAAAATAAGCTCAGCTGGCTGCTGGCATCACAAAAAGCACGACGGACAATGCTAATAAATTTTCTAAAATTATCCTAATTTTCTGTGACGGTCAATAACGACTACACAGAGATTAACTTTTGAAAAGCGTGGAAAAAATATTTAATGAATCGCCTTATCTAAAATTCGGTATAGGTAAACTCGGTCTGTGTAAAGTCAGTCTAGGTAAGCTCGGTTTTGGTTAAGTCGGTCGATGGTTTTGTGTAGAGGCGGTAAGCTCGACCAAGGCTTACGACAACTAGCAACTACGTAGAGAGAATATTGCCATATATTTTTTCAAATTTTAAACATGAAATAGTAAGAAAATACGTTCATGTGATTTAAATACGAGCGCAGATATCAGAATTGCAGTTAAATTACTCGTTTACTTTGAAAAATGCATTTTAAATTTAAATGGTTTTATCACTTTTAAAATCAGACAAAATATTGCAGTAGAACGCACGTGTTGCAGCTAAAATTTTTCTCTAGGCATTGCACATGTGGTCGAAAAATTCCCAAGATACAGAATTTTTCTTACTCTTACGGTAGGCCTATCGTTTATATCGCCCCCTCCTCTCCACCCTGTCTATTGGTGCTGTAATAAAATCTCCAAATTCACACGGGATAATGTAGCGTCGTTCAGTGTTACACAGACTTTGGAATTAAGTTTACATTGTCTATCATGGTTTAATTGCAGTTAAAAAATAGGCTTCTGTAATATGTGCCTCAAAAGTTTCTGGATATTTGATCACTTAGTAGTGGTGTTTCGACTTTTGACCAAGATTATCGCCTCTGCGCAAAACTACCGACCGACTTTTTCAGAACCGAGTTTAGACCGAATTTACCTCGACTGTGAGTTTACGGCTCCGCTGAAATCGGTTACTGCACTATACTTTAAAATTGTTAATATTTTGCTTGCAAGTTTCCATGGATGGGCCTATTAGAAAAATCTGCAATGCATTACATTAATTTAGGTAAATGGTGATAAGGTTTGTCATGTCGAATAATAAACTCACACGAAACTCAAGACCTTTTTGTCTGGCCACACGGAAATTGACGGCATCCACAAAAACCTGAAACTCGAGTGTTTTGGGGTGACCTCACAAAAGGCACTGTAGCTATTGTTTGCTTTGACAGATTTGACTGAAATTTTGTACTTTGATTGCAAATAAATGATGCATTGTTAACGTATAATTTCATTTGTATCAAATATCGTTTGCTGGAGTTACGCAAATGTACAGTAGGTCTAACAGAGAAGTTTACTGGTTAAACGCCATACTGGTAACGAAGATATATTGTTATCGATGTTTAATAATTAATAACTCCGCTAAGAAATTATATTTTTCAACAAAATTTGAAGATCGTTTTAGCAATTTATTGGATATTAAGCGTACGAGATATTATTAAGATTTGTTTAGTTTTAACATTTCTGTTGTACGATGTCTAGGGGGTTACTGTTTTCTGGACACAGTGTATGTTCTGAGTCATTACGCGACATTTTGTGATACAGAATTAAAGTTATAATCACTGGTCTGTGACATCACAAAACGTTGCTTTAAGCGACTGAAGTTTTGTCAGAGTGATAGATAAGTTCAAATGTTTCATGTAGCGTTTCTGCCACTTCTATGCCCGCTGAGTGCAGTTGAGATCGTTAATTGTGTGTCGGTGAAATCAAAAGATGCTAGCGCTGGGAATTAAGTGAGCCAGCGAATGAATAGACCGACTGAGACTATGGGGTCCATATGAGAAAGCGAGGCACTTTCAACTTTGAGAACTCATTATTGTCGTGCAGGTAGCTAGCTGCACGTAAGCATATACGGCAGAGGCCGGTACGGCGCGCGACTGCGTATAGCATGTGCGTCCCACGGCGGTCGTTACCGAGTCAGCAGCCCGTCCGTCGTCGGTCATTGAGAAAGTGGAGTCTCGAACACTAATTTCTATACAATCGACTACAATTTAGTCAGCGATGACGGCGGCGCGAGTCTCTAAGTCTCTGCAGTCAAAGGGAGTTGGCGGCGCATTGCTCAAGTATAAGAGCGAGCCGAGTGAAGGCCTGGGCCTATGTATGGCGGCGAGGCTCGTGAACTATTCTCTACCGGACGCACGTGAGTGCGTGCGCTGCCGTCGAGTCGCTTGTCGCATTATCTGCTTGACGGACGACACGCTGGGTTGCTCACACTTTCTTCATTTCCGCTCGCTCAGCAGGGCAGGTAGCCATAATGTTGCTTGCACGAGCTGAGAGACACACCTGGCAGAAACCGTCTGTACGCCCGACTCTACTGCTTGGGTGGTCATATGTCGTCTGCGTAATAATGTCTGTGAAAATTGCCTGCTACACTGACACACGATTAACAATAGTCAGCTTTTCACTGTTTCAGATTACATGGATATTTTATCTTTTTCACTGTGCTGTTATAATTGTTTATTGCTACCGTTTGGCAGGAAATAATGATTTTTTTATTTTCTTTTGTTTGGTCAGTGAAATAAAGTTATTTAAATTATTTTTTCACTTTACTAACATTTTTATTTCTACTCCGTTGTAAGATAGGTAGGACTGGTGCTGTCATCTCTCTTTTGTAAATTTTGAGCATATAGTTCTAAGCTCGCAGCTGTGTTTGATCCGGGATCCACGATCGCCTGAGATATGGGCTCACACTCCAGACAGTGGCTTAGCACATCACAATTGCCGAAGGTCGACAGTGAAAGTTCGATTGATCATGCGTAACTGTATCATTTTGTGAACTCAGCGACCCAGGGGCGCCTATCCCTCGTTGGACACACTACGCAAGCCCACCTCCCCCAATTCACCCTCCAATGTTAACCCCCCTTCTCAACGTCGATTATAGAACCCCTCTCACGTCCAGTGGCGGCGCCAGAGCAGTGAAGGAGTCATGGGTCATTTCGAGGTCAGAAAATCTTCAAGCCAGGGCACGTCGGAGTTCCGAACGCCGCGAAGGGTTCTCCTGACCGGGGCGCAGCAAATTCGGGTCCTAGCTTTCTTTCTAATTTCATTTCTTTCTTTCTTTCTTTCGTTTCCCTTTTTTTCTCTTTTTCTCAACCCTCGCTTCCTAACTTAACTATGAGATCTGGTAACAACGATTTTATAGCCAACCGTACTTAAGTAACAGTCGAGCTTATAACATGGTCGTCGTCGTCTGTCTGTTTGTCTGTCCATCGTCGACTGTTATGGATGTACCCTGGTTAACGGGGCAGGATAGAAGAAATTTTTCCACGAATAATTAGCTATGTGTTTTAAACCTAAGGACGCAAAATTTCAGCGATCTAGTGCAAGGAGAACATTTTCAAATTCCGGGTTTAATGAAAGGGGGTAGAAAAATGTGCGTTTTTCAATGGAAAAAATGGCCATATCTCGGAAACAATAAAAGATACGATCAAGTTTGCTATTAGTCACTAATAGAAAGTGTCACACATTTTGTCAGATGAGATGACAGTTATTGACCTTGGATGACTTTGAAGGTCACTGACAACTAGCATATATACGGTCGGCTATCCTAGCGACAGCTGAGCTTCTTGTAATTATTTTCCTGAAAATCAATTGCCAAATTGGAACATTTAGTGCAATACTCGTGCTTACGTATTGTCTGGGGAATTAGGAAAGGGCTGGACCCTCTGCACTCTTTCTTGGCCATACACAACCAATGTAGAAATCAGAATGACGTTAAGTAAGTAAGTCAATAAGAAGAAACAATGAACCCCAGCAAGTAATAGGCCTATACGCGGCTAAAGGAGAGTGTTGTCGCTGATTGTTTCACTGTCACAATGAAACAAGTAAAACAGTCAGATATCTGAGATATGGTAACATTTTGGCGCGCTGCAGTTATGCTGTATAGCGCGTCTATTGCACAGATGTCGTCTGTCGTTTGTCTGTTTGTTTTTCCGTCTGTCGTGGATCTATTGTGGCTAAACGGTACGAGATATGGGCCTAGATCATCGCTATTGATCACTAATAGGAAGTTGCATGATGGCTTTTAAGTGACATGAAAATCTCTCACATTGGATCTTCTTCAAGGTCATCGCAACATCTGTATAGGCTGTAGCGCGTCTTCCCTAGCGACAGCTGGGCTTTCTTCTTATTTTCTGTTCACACTATTACCGAGCTAGGGCAGGGCGAAAGCCAGGGCGGTGGATCGCCGCCACTGCTCACTTAAGCTTACTGATAGTCAAGTGCTGAATTACCCCAATGACGGCATCTGTACTCGTAGACAGTGAAGCGAGAAATTTCAAATGGGGGCCTCGTTTCTTTTCCCGTTTTTTCATTTTTCTTCCCCTTTCGTCACTTCCTTTTCTTTTCCTCCACTTTTACCCCTTCCTTTCTCCTTTCTCTTCCCCTTTTCTTTTCCCTCCCTTCTCTTAAGAAGTAGGTCCCTTTAAATCCAGCTAAGGGTTCTGGGGGAGCGCTGCGAGCTCCCTCAAAAGGGTCTGGGGCAAAGTCTTAACCAAAATCGAATTTGGTGCATTTTAGCTTTAAAACTAAGCTAAGATCCGTTGGCAACAATTTTAATTATTTTTTTTGAGAATAAACTGATCAAAATTGGCAATTTTAGTTTAGTACAGTTTAAACGTATGATTATATGTAATTTTTTTGGAAGATTGGGAGGGGGGCTGGGCCCCTGCCCGTCTTGTTTATGCCACTGATCGTGGATGCTCGTAGAAAATTTTTCAAGTAAAATTCTCTAGTGGGGCCTTGGGCAGTGCTTCGGTCAAAAATAAATTTGGTGCATTTTTGGACTCACAAAACACTTCTGGTCAAGTTCTGGTGTAACGATGACTGCCCCCTTGAAGTCTTTAAGAGTTGCCTTCTTGAGAAAAGTAATACGCTTTAAGCGTATTCCTCAATGGACGTAGACGCCCCGGCAACGACCCATTTTACACCACCCCAGACAAAACGGTAAAGACAGACACTACGCGTGCAGCAGCAAAGGAATAATGCTGAGTGATGCCAATAGGCCGAAGCCAAAAGAATTTCGTCATATAATATTTATTTACAAACTTGCATAGTGTCGTATTTGACTCGAAAGTCGAAAGTTTGTATTAATTAAGACGCCTCATTGCAGATTATTTTTTTCGAAATTCAAAAATCTGTTTAAAAGCTTCTTAATTTTTGTACTGCTGCCATAGCTGAGTCATAGAAACACAAGCTCTAGACTTGATGGTCAGTAATCATACTCATCTGCAACAGCAGCTGCATCATGAATGGAGATATCGCATTATGATGCTTGCTTGCTGATCTGTGGTAGTTAAAATTGGCGCGTTGAAGCCAAGCTGACCGGACGCCGGACGGCAACGTGCCTCTACCACGCCCCGTCGTCACGTCGTCGTCCGGTGCTTTCATCTCATCCGCCTGCATCCGCCTGACGCCTTCGCACGTCCGGCAACAGCATACGTCCTTAGAGGGACGTTCTCAAATTAGTCTCAGTTTTAGTTTTTGTATAGTTCTCAAAAATATCTTTTAAAAAATTTCGTATAGGCTTAGTTACAGTCTAATTTTAGTTTACTGGTGGCGGCTTGGTGTAGCGGTGACATTGTTGGTCGCATCGTTTGCGCAAATCTCGTTTTTGTTCTTTGTGCATGCTGTGATTTTTATTTTATTCAGTTGTCGTCCTTCTTCAATCTAAAAATTCTAGTTTACGTTCTCGTAAAACAAGAACACTTAGATTTTGTTTTCGTTCTCGTTTTCGTTGTGGTGACATAAATGTGTCTGGTCGCTGCAGTACTGCCTCAGCTGGTCGTCGGCTTAGACACTGTCTGCAATGCAGGACGTACTTCTCAGGTATCGTTGAGGTGCATGAGTTGAAGAGAGATTTTTTATGTGCGTCGTAAGACGGACGCGGCTGCACGCTGCGACGAGAGTGCGTAGACCAAGCCTAGCGGTAGACTGATGATGAGATCTGTGCTGTCGATGAGCTCATGCTGTTCTCCGCACGAGCTCGTATAGGTTGTCGTCGTAGCGGCCAGTGCCGTGCGCCGCGTGCCACCATGCAGCCAGCATCATCAACAGCGCCGTCATCACGCCAACAGTCAGCTGCTGCATCTGTCCTCATCACGTGTCATCACTCACGCCGCATTCCACCTGCACCCATCCTTTAATGTCGCTTGTTTTTATTGTATACGTGGCGCCGCATTATAAACAAAATTAATGTTAACTTTCACACTTTCGCAATCTCTGATCAACCGGCAGCAGATGTTGCTGATGATGTTGCATGTAGTTGAGCCCCTACCGCGCTAGGCTAATACTTCAATTATGCCAAGAGTACTGATGCCTCTAGGGCAGCCTATTAGTTATTACACGAATATGCAGTGTTGCGGCTTCCAACAAGTTATTTTTGTCCAAAAACATTTAGCAAACATTTTGTTTTATACGTTTTACTCACGATGATTTAGTGAAAGGTTTTTACAGCAATCCAGCAAGGACTATCACCGAAACTGCACTTTACTGAATACTGATGTCTTTATTTTGTTGATAGCCGACTGCTATAGTGCTAACCAGACATTTAACTAGCAAACAGTTATTTCCAAATAACGAAATAAGCAGGCATTGGATGTAGGCTACAGAACCTGAAAATGACGGACAAACGCCGAGGCATTCCAGTTCAACTTTACGTTAAACGACAACAGCGACGACGACGATGACGTCGACTCTACGCCGTCAGCCACTGCAACTGCCAGAGTCACCGCAGCTGCTGCAACAAAGCTCTACTCCAGCGCGTGATATGTCACGATAAACGCTCTTGCACTGCTGCATTTTTGCAAAAAATGGGGGCTGCATGTACGCAGGTTAGGCGTCTGTGGATATGGATATGGATCGGAAATTTCATATCCACGGCAAGCCTGGATATGTGTGAGGTCTGTCTTATCACACCACGCTCTGGAGTAGTTCTTGTCTCCTGTGAACATACTCGTTTCTGTTCCAGTTGTGCGTAAGCTGTGGCAGACATGCCCAGTGACTGCCCCATCTGCAGAACACCGATCGAGCGCGTTCCGCGTGCATTCATGCGAATGAAACATTGACTCAGAACTTTTCGTATGACGTTACAAACATTGCATTATAAATGACTCATTAATTGATTTGTTCGATTAAGTCGTAAAATGTTGTAAATAACTCGGTCCTACATTTTCCATTTTCTGCGATTTGGTCCGTAATTTTTATGGTCCTGCATTTGGCATGTCTTGTATTTTCAGTCGCCGCTCAGAATCATCTTTCTGTCGGCTATATCGTCTGATTTTTTTTGTGAACTACGCAAGTAAGTAAATACATATCCTCGAGGCATTGCGCGGTGGCAGCAGAGCACATTGTGTACGCTGTACAATGGTGATGGTAATGGCGAATGAAGCTGAAGTCTTCGCTTTTAAAACATTTTGTTTTCAATGATTTAATATTTGCAACTAGCCTACCAGTCACTCGCACAGCCAGTCTGACAATAATAGCGGCACATGTTATAAGTCATGGCAGTACTAAATGTTAACTTAAATAATATTCATTTACAAATTTGCAACAACAATAATCAGTATTTACAAGATCTGAACGCATGGATGTACTGAATATCGACGCACTATACAAATTATTAACCACTGAACTACAAAATAAATATGCATCACTCCCAGCATATAGTAAAATATTCATAGCTGTCACTTATTATATACACTGCTACTGACAACCGCATAAATATATAATCGTATGTTTTTAACGGCAGATTGGCTTACAGACCTACATGTACAGCGAAACAGTTCCAAACGTGGTAGGGCCTATTATAGCACCGGGTGGCCCGTGGGTCTGTCTAATTATAGTTCGTATTTGAAATAAATTTATGCTGCAATTCATCGATTGACTTAGGCCTATGATTGACCCAGGGCCTACATGCAGCGAAAGTTCTGTGATCATTCAGTGTTTCAACCGACACTTCGACAGAAGAGAAAAACGACCGACCAATTTGAAACACGTGAAAAAATCGCTCTTGGTCGAAACGCTATTTATGAATAACTTAAAACGGTTAAGATATCATGGACTTGTTATAAAAATGAAAACTAAACTATTGGTCTATGTACGATATAATGCCATAAAATGGCACAAACCTCTGCGACATCATACATCAATGACCACAGTATGATGTAGGTGTACTATGTAGGCCTAAGTCAGGTAAACAGACAAAACAAATCGACACGAACACAATGAACGTCGAATGTATTGTTAAAACAAAGATTAACACAAAGACAGAAAGAGAGGCGACAATGCCACTGGAGGAGGGCATGCCGAGCGCAGTAGCGCGAGCCTATAATGGAGGTCTGAGACTCTGAGGGCTTAGCCCCCAGTGAGGTGATCAGCGTGTCAGGGAGCAAAGTAGCTTCTCTTGAAAATGACAGCTTTTGGCAATTAGCCTATGTGCATAATTTCTGCTTGAATGTTTCGTGTTTTTTAATATTTTCATCACGTACACGTGCTGCTTCAAAGAGGAATGAATTGGCCACTGCATATGACTGAAAGTGGGTATGACCGGATTGCTTGGGTCTTGGATCCGCCAGCGGATCGGGATAACGCTGAACGCACACAACCTTGGATGCATCTCGGAATTCATTCATGTGACTAGCACTGTAGCACTGTTCTGCATGGCAACAGAGACGTTCTGCCATCTGGCGAATGACAATGACAAATATCACATAACCGTGAACGTGTCCCAGATCTACAGAGTAGGCTATGATTAAGTAGTAATCTGACTAATCTCGATTCTCGACTGCTGCGTTGGTGCTAATAACAACGAGAATTGGCTATAATTTGAAGAACAGGCTACTCTGTGTACTTGTTGTTTTAGAAATATGTTCTAATTGTGGATCAAAATTTTAAAAAATCCCGTTTTGCGAGCCTAACACGAAGGAATAGGGCCTAAAGCATGACGACTGAGAAAACAGTAATAAATAACCAACAACAATTTCCAATAGTGAACGCAATTAGGATAATCACACTGAAGAAATATTATAATACTGAGCTCAGGCTCAAACGTCCGACTTTCGACGTCAGTTAAGGTTAAAGTCCACCTACTTCGATTCACAACATTCAGAGCTAGTTGCAAGTTAAGATTTGTTGTCATTTATTATCCAGCAAATTCACAACACCTTGACATGATGTCAAAAATTTATATATGCCAAACTAAATAGTGGAGTTTGGCTCTAGCGAACGTATTTTATTTGGGAAAGATCGGCAAACATTGTAAGGTTTCAAAGCATGCACAGTCTACATCATACGCTGCACGCGTCAGCAGCGACAACGCTGATCAGTGGAGAATTGACGCGGATGCGCTTAGCAGCTGGTGACAGGTCCAGAGGCAAATTTTCGTCGTCGACGTCGACGGGCGACGTAGATCCAAAAGAGCTGTCCACTTTGATGTCTGCGACGTCATCCGTCATTGTGACATCGACGCACGATGGTGACCTGTTCAAGACGCTCGTGGACACGCCGCCACTGACTGGATTGTCTGCTGACGCCGGCGACTGGTTGAAGGTCAGTGTCGGCAGAGTGAAACCGGCTGAAGACCAAGGCAACATCAGATCCACGCCCGCCGCAGACTTGTCATCACATCGACGACGACCCCAGTAAATACTGCCCGCGATAGACGCCGCTGCGGCAGCAGCCAGACGACAGTAGGCGTAGCTGGTGCCGAGTAGTTCCGGTGACAAGAGGGACGTGGCGCTAGCTGCGTGATCAACAACCAACGCCGGCGGACACCAGCCAGCTAGTGGACTGGGAACGACCACCGCTGTCGACTGATGTGCGTCCACGGGGGTCCACGACGCCGGCACAACATCAGGTGAACCAGGTGGAAACAACGATCTGGACAGACGTGCGCGACGTTGACGAGGTGGTGGGTGAGGCATTACATCATTCACGCTGTCACTCGGAGAACAGGAACCTGTCACGTGACTGGAGTCCGAGTCCGCATCGCAACTCACCGTTGTCATCGGTGACTGTACACACACGTTCATAATACCGCTACACCCTCACCGTATGCTGTGGATGAAGAAGGTAAATTAGCTCTATAGCTCTCCATGGAAAAAACATCTCAAACCTACGGAGCATCATCTGCCATATGGGATCACGCAAAAATTACAAAAGGTGATATTGCCCGCATCACACTGACTGTGTGTCAATGTGCTGCTGAATAATATCACCTTTTGTAATTTTTGCTGTTTTCGATGTGCAAGTCCTTAAATGTTGCCGTTAAC